>WNGB01002721.1_pt1 | contig 83658 bp, 89 predicted proteins | sample 5400681 | NCBI WGS metagenome assembly WNGB01 (sample SAMN13153367, study PRJNA577476) | soil metagenome | isolation source: 115 cm soil or saprolite under grassland replicate 2 | place: USA:California | collected 2016-06-15 | reverse complement strand
CCCCGGCATCTTGCCCTTTTTCATCTGCTTCAGCATCTTCTGCATCTGCTTGCGGGCGGAGAGGAGCTGGTTCACCTGCTGGATCGCCACGCCGCTGCCCGCGGCGATTCGCTTTCGCCGCGAGCCGTCGATCAGGTGCGGCATGCGCCGCTCCATCGGCGTCATCGAGAGGACGATCGCCTCCACGCGAGACATGTCCTTCTCGTTCACGTCCAGGCCCTGGAGCTGCTTGCCGAGCCCGGGGATCATCGAGAGCACGCCCTTGACCGGCCCCATCCGCCGCAGCATCTTGTAGCTCGCGAGGAAGTCGTCGAAGGTGAACTCGCCCGCGAGCATCTGCTGCTCGAGCCGGGCCTGGTCGTCCTCGGCAACGGCCTCCTCGGCCTTCTCGATCAGGGTCAGGACGTCACCCATGCCGAGAATGCGCGAGGCCATGCGGTCGGGATGGAAGTACTCGAGCTGGTCGAGCTTCTCCCCGACCGAGGCGAGCTTGATCGGCTTGCCGGTCACCGCCTTCACCGAGAGCGCGGCGCCGCCGCGGGCATCGCCGTCGAGCTTCGTCAGCACGACGCCGTCGAACGCGGCCCGCTCGTGGAAGGCTTCGGCGACCGAGACGGCTTCCTGGCCCGTCATCGCATCGAGGACGAGGAGCACGTTCGTCGGCTTCGCCGCTTTCCGCACCGCGGTCAGCTCCTCCATCAGAGCCTCGTCCACGTGGAGCCGTCCGGCCGTGTCCAGGATGACCACGTCCCGACCCTGGCTGCGAGCCTGCTCGATCCCCTCCGATGTCGCGCTCACGGGGTCTGACCCCGTAAAGACCGGGATCTGGAGCTGGCGGCCGAGCTGCTCGAGCTGCTCCACCGCCGCCGGGCGCTGGAGGTCGGCCGCGACGAGTGCCGGCGAGTGGCCCTCCTTGCGCAGGAGCAGGGCGAGCTTCGCGGCGGCCGTCGTCTTCCCGGCGCCCTGGAGCCCGGCGAGGAGGATCACCGTGGGCGGCCTGCTTGCGAACGCGAGCCGCGAGTCGCCGCTCCCCATCAGCGTCGTCAGCTCGTCGTGGACGATCCGCACGACCTCCTGGCCGGGCGTGAGGCTCTTCGTCACGTCGGCGCCGAGCGCACGCGCCCGCACGCGCGCGACGAAGTCCTTCACGACCTTGAAGTTGACGTCCGCCTCGAGCAGCGCGAGCCGAATCTCGCGCATCGCGCGCGAGACCGAATCCTCGTCCAGCTTTCCGCGGCCGCGAACGTCGCGGAGAGCGGCCTGAAGCCTGTCTGAGAGGGTGTCGAACACCGGCCCGCCAGTGTAGTCGCCGCCCTCGGGTCCTTAGAGATGGTTTCGAAATGAGTTCGCTTTGGATCGACCGGTCATTTCAGACGGGCACCGGGCGAGGCCCAGTGCCCTGAGTCGGCACCGCAAGCGGCGCCTTAGGAATCCCGCGAACACCGTCGTACACTCGGGACATGGCCGTTCTCCGTAAAACGGTCACCGTCCTCTTCTGCGACGTGGCCGACTCGACGCCGCTCGGCGAGCGCCTCGATCCGGAGGTGCTCCAGCGGGTCATGTCCCGCTACCACGCGTCCATGAAGACGGTGCTCGAGCGCCACGGCGGCACGGTCGAGAAGTTCATCGGCGACGCGGTGATGGCGGTCTTCGGGATCCCGACCGTCCACGACGACGACGCCCTGCGCGCCGTCCGCGCCGCCTCCGAGATGCGCACCGCCCTCGCGGAGCTGAACGAGGAACTCGAGCGCGACTTCGGCGTCCAGATCTCCGTCTGCACGGGCCTCAACACCGGGGAGGTCGTGGCCGGCGACCACTCGAGCGGCCAGGCCTTCGCCACCGGCCACGCGGTCGTCGTCGCCGAGCGGCTCCAGAAGGCCGCGCGCGGCGGAGAGATCCTCCTCGGCGAGTCGACGCGCCGCCTCGTCGAGAACGCCGCCCTCGTCGAGCCGCTCGAGGCGCTGAAGGTCAAGGGAAAAACCGACGCGGTCGAAGCCTGGCGGCTGATCGGCGTCCTCGAAGGAGCGCCACCGTTCGCGCGCCGGCTCGACACGCCGATGGTGGGCCGCGAAAACGAGCTCGCCCAGCTCCGGACCGCGTTCGACGAGGCCGTGCGGGACCGCGCCGCCCGTCTCGTCACGATCGTCGGCCAGGCCGGCATCGGCAAGTCGAGACTCGCCAACGAGCTGCTCGCGAGCGCCGGCGCGGAAGCCTCCGTGCTGGTCGGGCGCTGCCTCCCCTACGGCGAGGGAATCACCTACTGGCCGCTGCGTGACGTCCTCCGAGACGCGGCCGGTGACCTGACGCAGGCTCGGATCGAAGAGCTGCTCGAAGGAGAGGAGGGCGCCGACCGCATCGCTGCCCGCGTCGCCGGCACGATCGGAGTCGGCGAGACCTCCGGCCGCGCCGACGAGACCCTCTTCGCGGTGCGGCGACTGTTCGAGCGGCTGGCCGGCAAGCAGCCGCTGATCGTCGGCTTCGACGACCTCCAGTGGGCGGAGCCCACCTTCCTCGACCTGATCGAGTACCTCGTCCGCTGGAGCCGGGACGCGCCGATCCTCTTCGTCTGCCTCGCGCGCCCGGAGCTGCTCGACAAGCATCCGACGTGGCTCGCAGTCAAGCCGAACGCGACCTCGATCATGCTCGAGCCGCTCTCGGAGGAGGAGGCCGAGTCGCTCCTGGAGCGGCTGCGCGGGAACGCCGAGCTCGGGCCGGAGGTGCTGGAGAGGATCACGCAGGCCGCCGAGGGCAACCCGCTCTTCGTCGAGCAGATGCTCGCCATGATGACCGAGGAGGACGGAGCCTTCGACGCGACGGCGATCCCGCCCTCGATCCACGCCCTGCTGGCCGCCCGCCTCGACCGCCTGCCGCCGGAGGAGCGGGCGGTGCTCGAGCGGGCCTCCGTGATCGGGAAGGAGTTCTGGCGCGGGGCGATCGTCCACCTCTCGGACGATGGTGAGGGCTCGCTCGGCCCGCACATGATGGCGCTCGTGCGCAAGGACCTGATCGAGCCCTCCCGCTCGATCTTCCCCTGGGAGGACGCGTTCCGGTTCCGGCACATCCTGATCCGCGACGCGGCCTACCTGAGCATCCCGAAGGAGACGCGCGCCGCCCTCCACGAGCGCTACGCGGACTGGCTGGAGCAGACGGCCGGCGAACGGGCGAACGAGCTCGAGGAGATCCTCGGCTACCACCTCGAGCAGTCCTACCGCTACCGCGACGAGCTCGGCCCCGTCGGGGAGCGGGGCGCGGCGCTCGCGGTCCGAGCGGGCGAGCGGCTCGGCGCGGCAGGCCGCCGGGCGATCATCGGCGGCGGCGACATCGGGGCCGCGGCAAACCTCGTCTCTCGGGCCGTCGCGCTGCTGCCGCCGGAGCATCCACTCCGTGGCGAGCTCCTGGCCGAACTCGCGAGCGCACTGATGATGACCGGCGACTTCAAGCACGCCGGGGACGTCATCGGCGAAGCGCTTAGCGAAGCGGTCGCGGCCGGCGACGCGCGCCTGGAGGCACGGGCCCTCATCGAGCAGGAGTTCCACAAGGCCTTCGCCGGATCGGCCGATGTCAGCAGCACGATCCCCGAGGTCACGGCCCGCGCGATCCCCGTCCTCGAGGCGGCGGGCGACGACCTCGGGCTCGCGCGCGCGTGGCGGCTGAAGAGCGAAGTCGCGGTCCGGGCCTGCCGCTGGGGCGAGCGCGCGGAGGCTCTCGAGCGGGCCCTCGAGCACGCGCAGCTAGCGGGAGATCGTCGCGAGCAATCAACTCTTGTCGCCCTGCTCGCCTTCTCGCTCTACTACGGGCCGACGCCGGTCGAGGAGGCAATCTTCCGCTGCGAGCACTTCCTCACCGAGGTGAGCGGAGACGTCTCGCTCGAGGCTGCGATCGGGAACATCCTCGCCGGCCTGCGCGCGATGCGCGGCGACTTCGAAGAGGCGCGGAGGCTGTGGTCCGAAGCGCGCAAGCAGTACGACGAGCTCGGGCTGCGAGCCCGAAGGGCCGCGCGGTCGATCATCGCGGCGGACATCGAGACGCTCGCCGGAGACGATGAAGCCGCCGAGCGAGAGCTGCGCTCGGGGTACGAGACCCTGGAGCGGATGGGCGAGAAGGGAGCCCGCGCGTCGATCGCAGCCATCCTGGGGGAGTCGCTCTGCAAGCAGCGGCGAGACGACGAAGCCGAGCGCTTCGCGGAGATCACCAAGGAGCTTGCGCCGAGCGACGACCTCGTGTCCCAGGTGCTTTGGCGGAGCGTCCAGGCGAAGGTGCTCGCGAGGCGCGGCCGGCTCGACGAAGCCGAAGAGCTCGCCCGCGAGGCGGCCGTCCTCGTCGAGACCACGGACTTCCCGTACGTACAGACGTTGACCTACCTGAGCCTGGCCGAGGTCCTCGAGACGGCCGGGAAGACGGACGAAGCCGAAGAGCTCATCCGTCGCGCGCAGACCCTCTGCGAACGCAAGGGGAACGTCGTCGCCGGAAGGCGTATTGTCCGCAACGCCAACACGACCGGGAGGAGCTCATGAAGCAGTCACAGGAGTCCGGAGAGTTCGCCGACCAGGAATGGTTCGAAGGGAGACACGAAGCCGGCTTCGCCGAGGCGGCGCGGGTCGCACTCGAGAGGGCGGAAGAGATCTATGCGGGACGGGGCATCCGGGAGGAAGATTTCCCCACCGAATACGACGTCCAGCTGCGGATCCGCGCACAGGGAGTGTTCAGCGACTACCGCGTGCTGATCGCGCCGCGACCCTGACGGTATGCAGGAGCAGCCGACTCCTCCACCCCAGCCCGAGCCGCCGCCCCAGCCCGAGCCTCCGCCTGAGGAACCGCAGGTTCCCGAGGAGCCGCCGGCGGGCCCCGAGATACCGCCGACGGCTCCGGAGCTCTCGGGCTAGCGACGCGTTATCCTCGGCCGCCCAAACGACAAAGGAGCGAAGAGACATGGCAGATGTGGCAAAGGTCGTCACGATCATCGGCTCGTCGCCCGAAAGCTTCGCCAAGGCGGCTGATGCGGCCGTCCAGGAGGCCGCGAAGACGCTGCGCGGGATCCACGGCGCGCACGTCGTCTCGATGAGCGCCGTCGTCGAGAACGACCACATAAGCGAGTACCGGACGACGGTCGATATCGCCTTCGCAATCGAGCGCAGCTAGAGCGCCGCGCCACGAGCGGTCGTAGCGCCGCTCGCGACTGAGCACGAATATTCAAGCCCCCGCCGGCCGACGGCCGCGTTGGCGTAGTAGTCGCGGTCGCTCTGGACCTTGATCTCCCAGTTGGTGGGAGCGGGCTCGAGGCGCCTGACTGTTTTCTGCGCCTCCCAGCCGGTGAGCTTGTAGACGTAGGCGGTTTTCTGGTCGCCCTGGTTGCCGAGGGTCTGGTCGACAGCCCGAGAACGGTTGCCACGCACATCCAGCACATCCTTCCGAAGCTCAGCGTCCGCAGCCGGACCCAGGCTGTAGCGATGGCATACCGCAAAGGGCTCGTTGGGGGCGCCAACGGCGCGGGCAGGGCAGGTTTGCCGCCAGGGAACGCCACCGCGCCCGTTTCCGCTACGAAGCTGCTTGCGACAAGTCTCGACTGAGCACGCTTACGATCCTCGTCCGTGGATTCTGCTCGGGAAGCTCGATCTTGAGAACCCGACCAAGTCGAGCAAAGAGCTCGGGCGTCGCGACGTAATGCCGGGCCCGTCCTCCGCCCTGGGCCTCGAGTAGACGGGCGGCGACCGCCGCCGCAAAGTCGTTCGTCGCCGTCGCGCGGCTGACATCGACGAGCGGGATGTAATAGGCGGGCGCGACGCTCCGCTCGAAGAACGCGTCCCAGAGAGCATTGACGAGGCGCGGCTGAAGGCCCGCTCGATCGACGACATCTTCGAGAGCTTCCCAGATGCGGTGCTCGACGCGCTCGCGGAGGTCGAGGGCACGCACCTGGCTGAGCTGTGCACGCACATGTGTGTCGATGAAGCTCGCGACTTCCGCGGCGTCGTCGAACTCACGACCGAGGCAGGCGAACGCAGCGTAGTAGTCGGCCAGGTGCCGGCCCCACCATTCCTCGAGAGAGGTGAACTCCTTCCGCTGAAAGCCACCCCGGTACATCGCGAGGGAGGCCAGGACGCGGCAGACTCGTCCGTTCCCGTCCTGGAAAGGGTGAATGGCGGCCACGACGACGTGAATCCACGCAGAGTCGATCGCAGGGTGCTCGAGGCCCTCTTCGATTACTTCGCAAGCTCGGTCCACGAGCTCGGAGATCCGCTCCGAGGGCGCAGGGTTGAAGACCTCCTCGCCCGTGAGGTTGTTCACGACCCAGCGTGGGCCGGCGGCGAGCCGCCCGGCTCCCAGCGCGTAGCTTCCGGCGAGGATGCGGTCGTGGAGGCCGACGATTAGTTCTCGGTTCCAGCGGAAGCCGGGATCGTCGGCGCGGCGAAGGACGAACTCCATCGCGTCCCGGTAGCCGCGTACAAGGCCCCGATCCTCCTCGCTCACGGTCGGGATTCGCTCACCGACGAGAATGCGCCGAACCTCGTCGACGGTGACCGGCACCTGCTCCATCCCGACCGATGCCGCGACCGCCTCAGCCTCGAGATCTCGCCGTAGCCGACCGGTCCAGCGCCGGGAGAGCGCACCGGAACGATCCAGTCGCTCGCGCCACTGGTCGAGCTCCTCGCACGTGGCTGCGAGCGGGTCGAAGCTGTACGGGAAGAACGGCACCTTGCATTTATTCTACTAAACTCCTAGTAGGTTGACACACGATTCTACTAAATGCACTAACTCAACCTCCAGGATAGGGCTGAGCGCCTGGGAGTATCGCCAGTCAGCCGCAGATTTCCGGCGGGGTAGATCAGGGCTCGGTGACCGGCTCCCTCTTGACGGGAGCGCTGTGCTCCCCGGTGGTGGCGAAGTGCGCGACCGCCGCCGCCACCCCGAGGAAAAGGACGATCGCGACGGCGACGATGATCGTCAGCTTCCGCATCGTCAGCAGCCGTACCAGCCTGACCAGATGCCGTCGCCGTGGACGGTCAGGTTCGCGCAGCGACTGAAGGCCCGTTCCATTCCGCCCCAGCTCCACCTGAAGTTGCCGATCGCCTTCAGCCGGATGTAGGAACAGCCGTTGCAGCCTGAAACCACGTGGTGCGACACGCCGCTCGGGTGGTAGTACCCCTGAGTCTCCTGCCAGTGAGAGGACTGGTCGCGGCTCGTGATGACGCTGCCGTTATAACAGACGATTGGCCGGTAATAGTGGTGCCAGTTGTTGTCTCCCAACCACCAGAAGCTGTCCCACTGGAGGAAGTACCAGCGGTAGCAGGCCTCGACGGCATCCTGGCTCACCAGCTCGCTGATGACCTCGACATCCTTCCCGCCGCATGTCGCCGGGTCGTCGCAGCCGTCGGAGCCGGCGGGGGCCATGACGACTTCGTCCGGCGCCGAGGTTGTCGCCAGGGCCGGTGAAGCCAGCACCAACGCACCGGCGACCAGAATCAGGAGTGGAATCTTGCGCTTGTTCAGCATCACCGACCTCCGTCGTTCGTCGAGGAAAACCTCCGCCGATTAAAGCGGCCCCTTCTCTGCGCAATTGCGCCGGATGCGTGCCGGCTTTGTGGCGGCGTGGCTAGCCGGAGATCAAGGCCTGCGCGAAGTCACCGGGATCGAACGGGTGCAGGTCCTCGACTTCCTCGCCCACGCCGACGAGCTTCACCGGGAGGCCGAGCTCGTGGGCGATCGCCAGCGCGACCCCGCCCTTGGCCGAGCCGTCGAGCTTCGTGAGCGCGACTCCGGTCACCTGCACCGCCTCGCCGAAGAGCTGGGCCTGGCGGACGCCGTTCTGGCCGGTCGTCGCGTCGACGACGAGAAGGGTCTCGTGCGGGGCACCCTCCACGCGCCCTTCGATCACGCGCCGGATCTTCGCCAGCTCCTCCATCAGGTTCGTCTGCGTGTGTAGGCGGCCCGCAGTGTCGACAACCACCACGTCGCGGCCCCGCGCGGACGCGGCCTCGATCGCGTCGTAGGCGACCGCCGCTGGATCACCGCCTCGCTCCGAGCCGACGAAGTCCGCCTGCGCGCGGCCGGCCCAGATCTCGAGCTGCTCCTCGGCCGCGGCCCGGAACGTGTCGGCTGCCGCGACGATCACCGAGCGCCCGTGGTCGTGCAGGTGGTAGGCGAGCTTGCCGATCGTGGTCGTCTTCCCCGTCCCGTTCACGCCGACGACGAGGACGACGCTCGGGCGCTCGCCGACGTTCATGGTGCCGGGCTCGCCGAGCAGCGCGGAGGCCTCCTCGACGAGTGCCGGCGTCAGGTCGCCGGCCACCCCGCGCTCCTCGAGCCGGCGGACGAGCTCGGCGGTCGCCGGGACGCCGACGTCCGCGGCGATCAGCGCTTCCTCGAGCCGCTCCCAGGCCTCGTCGTCGGCGGGATCGAAGGCGGCCGCCGCCAGCTGCGATGTCAGCGCGCGGCGGCTTTTCCCGAGTGAGTCGCGGAGCCGCCCGAAGAAGCCGGGCTCGGCGGCCCGCTCGTCGGCCCGCTCTTCATCCCCGAGAAGCGCACTCCACGTCCTCATGGCCGCGCCACGATAGCCTCGTTGCGTGGCGACATGGGACGAGGTTCGGAAGCTCGCGCTCGCTCTACCCGAGGCCGAGGAGAGCACGACCCACGGCAACCCGGCGTTCAAGATCAGCGGCAAGACCTTCGCCTGGGAGAGCACGCACGCGCCCGGCGCGCTCGCGCTGCGCTGCGACATCGGCGAGCGGCCGCTGATGATCGAGGAGAATCGCGAGCTGTTCTTCGTCATCCCGCACTTCGAGGACTACTCCGCCGTCCTCGTCCGCTTCGAGCACGCGGACCCGGAGGAGCTCGCCGACCGGATCGAGGAGTCGTGGCTCCTCGTCGCGCCGAAGAGGCTCGCCGACGCCTACGCGGCGACCGCTTCGCGCGGCAGCCGGCGCGAGACGACCTGAGAGACGCCGTCGGCGCCCATCGTGACGCCGTAGAGCACGTCCGCGGCCTCCATCGTCTTCTTCTGGTGCGTGATCACGATGAACTGCGCCCGCTCCGAGTAGCGGCGCAGGAGCTCGACGAAGCGCCCGATGTTCGCGTCGTCGAGGGCGGCCTCGACCTCGTCCAGCAGGTAGAACGGATGCGGCCGCGCGAGGAAGAGCGCGAACAGGAACGAGATCGCGCCGAGTGCCTTCTCGCCCCCTGAGAGGAGCGAGAGGCGGGTCACGCGCTTGCCGGCCGGCCTGAGCTCGATCTCGACTCCGGGCTCGGCGCCCTCGTCCTCGCCTTCGAGCTCCGGCTCGGTCAGGCGCAGGCGGCCCTCTCCGCCGGGGAAGAGCGTGGCGGCGACCTCCTCGAAGTGCTCGCGGACGGCCGCGAAGGTCTCTTCGAAGCGGCGCTCGACCGTCTCTGCGAGCTCGTCGCGGAGGGCCTCGAGCTCCTTCAGGCTGCGCTCGAGGTCGGCCGTCTGCTCGCGCAGCTCGGCGAGCCGCTCCTTTTCGCGCTCGTACTCCTCCTTGGCGAGCGGGTTGACGCTGCCGAGCGCTTCCCGGCGCCGCTCGAGGCGCTCGAGCCTCGTCTCCAGCTCGGCTGGGTCGTCGCCCTCGGCCGGCTCCTCGCCCGCCTCCTCGATGCGGCGACGCAGCTCCTTCGCCTCGGCGGCGAGCGTCGCCAGCTCGACGTCGATCGCCGAGGCGCGCTCTCCCGCCTCGGCGGCCGCTCGCCGAAGCTCGGCCTCTCGCGCGCCCAGCTCGCGCAGCTCCTCGCCCAGCCGACGCGCCCGGTCGCCGCGCGCATCGGCGAGAGCCGCGAGCCGCGGCTCGAAGCGGGTCGCATGCCCGGCCGCCTCGGCGAGGGTGGCCGCCAGGCGTTCGGCCGCCTCGGCGAGTCGCGAGTCGGGGCGACCGGGCTCCGTCGCCGCGCGCCCCGCCGCTTCGTCGAGCTCCTGGATCTTCGACTCGAGCCCGCGGCGACGCGCTTCGAGCTCGAGCAGGACGGCCTCGGCCGCCTCACCCGCGTACCAGAGCTCGCCGCGCGCGGGGTCGTAGGCGAAGCCCTCGCGCGTGACCGAGAGCTCGGTCGCCTCGAGCAAGTCCTCCTTGGCGACGACGGGCGCGTCCGGCTTCGCTCCGCCGACGACGATGCCGAGATTGCCGAGACCGGCGGCCCGCGCGCGCTCGAGCAGGCTGAGTGCCGAAGCCGGGTCTGACGCGACCACGGCCGCCGCCCGCCAGGCGAGAGCGGCCGCGACGGCACGCTCGTCCCCATCCTCGACTTCGAGCGACGAGAGGACAAGCGGCTCGCCCTGCTCGGCCAGCGCGCGCGCCGCAGGCGGCAGGCCTTCGAGCTCGGCGAGGGTTCGCTCGAGCGCGCCCAGCCGCTCGCGCGCGAGGCGCGCCTCCTCGAGCAGGCGCTCGCGCTCGGGCGAGCGCACCGGAGGTGGGTTCGCGCGCAGCCGCTCGGCCAGGGCCTGCGCACTCTCGCGGCGAAGCTCGAGCCGCTCGGCGGCGCTCTTCAGGCGGTAGAGGCCGGCCGTCGCCTCCTCCCTGCCTCCCGCCGCACCGACGAGCTCGCCCTCGACCCGGTCGCGCTCCCGCAGGAGGCCTTCGAGCTCCTTCGCCGTGCGGTTGCGCGCGAGCGAGGCGGCTTCGCGGCGCTCGTCGGCCTCGCCCCTCCGCTCCTCGACGCCGGCGAGCGCGAGCCCGGAGATGCGCGCGCGAACGGCGGCGATCTCCCCGCGCAGCTTCTCCGCACGTTCGGCCGCGGTCGCCTGGAGCGCGAGCGGGCGGAGGCGCTTCTTGACCTCGCCCTCGAGGTCACGCGCGCGAGAGACGTCGACCGCGACGCGGGCGAGCTTCAGCTCAGCGCGGTGACGGCGCCGCTTGAAGCGCCCGAGCCCCGCGGCCTCCTCGACGAGCACGCGCCGTTCGTCGGGCTTGCTGGAGAGGATCTCCTCGACCTTGCCCTGGCTGATGATCGAGCCCATCTGGCCGCCGAGGCCGACGTCGGCCAGCAGCTCGACGAGGTCGGTGCGCCGCACCGGCGAGCGGTTGACGAGGTACTGGCCCTCGCCGCCGCGCTGGAGGCGCCGCACGAACGAGACCTCGGCAAAGGGCAGCTCGGCGAGGGCGCCGTCCTCGTTGTCGAAGAGCAGCTCGACCTCGCAGGTCTCGGCGGGAGGCCGGTCACCGCCGCCCGCGAAGAGGACGTCGTCCGGCTTCTCCGCCCGGAGCTAGATGTTCGACTTCCCGGAGCCGTTCGGCCCGACGACAACGGCGACGCCGCGCTCGAGCCGAACCTCGACAGGGTCCGGAAACGACTTGAAGCCGCGCAGCTTGATCGCTCGCAGATGCACGCGGGCCGAAGTCTGACGGGCCGCCAGGACGCCGCGTCAGCGGGAGCCGGCGGGGGTCTCCTGCGGCTCCGAGCCCAACATCGTCGGCAGCGCCGGCGCGGCGACGGGCAGTTCGAACGAGAAGGTCGAGCCCTGCCCGTGATCCGATTCCACCCAGATCCGGCCGCCCATCCGGCGGACGAGCTCGCTGCAGATGTAGAGCCCGAGCCCGGTGCCGCCGACGCCGCGGGTCATCTCGGGATCGAGCCGGTAGAACTTGTCGAAGATCCGCTCCTGCTCGACTTCGGGGATCCCGAGCCCTTCGTCGCTGACATAGAAGCGAACGGCACCCTCCGTGTGGTCGATCCCGACCTCGACGCGTCCGCCGTCCGGCGAGTACTTGATCGCGTTCTCGATGAAGTTGACGAGCACCTGGCGCGCCTTGTCGCGGTCGGCTGCGACGGAAGGCAGCGGCTCTTCCGGAACAGCGGTGCTGAGCGTGACGGTCGGGGACAGGTGTGCGCGCATGGCCTCGACGACGCGCTCGACGAGCTCTGCGGGGTCGAAGGGCTCGCTCTCGAGATCGAGGCGACCAGCGTCGAGCTGGCTCGCAAGCAGGATCTCGTTCACGATCCTGTTCAGCCGCTCCGATTCGTCGGTGATCAGCGAGATAAAGCGGGCGCGGCCTGCCTCGTCGAGCGCGAAGTCGTGCCGCCGCAGCGTCTGAGCGGCACCGTACACGGCCGCCAGCGGCGTCCGCAGCTCATGCGAGGCAGTCGTGACGAACTCCGCCTTGAGCTCATCGAGGCGGCGCGCCTCCGTGACGTCTCGAAACGCGTAAACGGTGCCGCCGAAGAAGTTGACGCCCATCATCGAGAACCAGCGCTCTCCCTTCGGGGTTTCAAACGGAACGGTTTCCTCCTGCCCTGGATCGGGTGAGCTCTCGATCGGGATTCTCTCGGCGATCTCTTGCCAGTCAGGGAGAACTTCTATGGCAGAGCGATGGAGCACGGCACTCGCAGCCAGCCCCGTCATGGCTTCGGCGGCCGGATTCCATAGCTGAATCACGCCTGCACGGTCGATCAGGAACACGCCGTCCGCCACGTACGTCAGCACGCGCGCGGCTTCGGCGCGCTCCTCGACCTCCGCGTACAGACGGGCGTTATCGATCGCGAGCGCCACCCTGCGCGCCAGATCGCGGACGAGGCCGAGATCGCCAGCGGTAAATCTCCGGCCCGGCGTCGTCGAGATCATCGTCACCGCTCCGACGACGCGGTCGCGTACGAGGAGCGGGAGGCACATGTACGACTCGGCTTCGATCCCGCTCACGGACGGGGTCGTCGTCGGTGCCGAGTCGGGCGCGGGCACGATTTCCGCTCGCCGCCTGGCGACGACTCGCCTTGCGACCTCGTCCGGATCCTCGTCGGGCGGGCCTTGCGCGGCTCGTTCTGCGGAGAGTGGCTCCGCGTGCGCGACCAGATGGCGTGACAGCGCCCCCGCCTCGTCGCTGATGTCGAAGATGCACCAGTCGGCGAAGCGCCGCACAGCGAGCTCGGCCACCTGTCGGAGCGCCTGCCCGTAGTCGTGGGACGCCGCGAGCGCGTCGGTGCTCCTGGCGAGGAAGTTGAGCCGTCCTTCGCGATCGGCGGCGCGGGCGAGGGCTTCGCGCTCGGCTTCTTGCACCCGCTCGAGCTCTTCCGTGCCGAGCTTCTGCTCGCTGATATCGAGCAGGTAGCCCTGGATGTAGGCGGGATTGCCTTCCACGTCGCGCACGGTGCTTGCCTCGTCGCGGACCCAGACCACGTGACCGTCGCGGGCGAGCATGCGGTACTCGGAGCGAAGCGGCGCGTCCGCGCGTGAGCTCTTCGCCGCTTCTTGCAGCGCCCGCTCCCGGTCGTCGGGATGGATCAGCCGCGACGGGAGATCGCCCTGCGCGAGCCACTCGTCCGGCGTGTATCCGAGCAGCGCCTCGAGCTGGGGACTGACGTAGATCGGAGATGAGCGATCACGCGCGGCGTAGAGATACGTGACGAGCGGAAGCCGCGTGACGAGCGTCTGGTATCTCGATTCGGCTTCCTTCGCGTTCTGCAGCGCCCGGGCCCGTTCGCTGATGTCGGCCGCGATTGCGACGGCTCCTCCGGCTTCGCCGGATCCGTTGCCGACGGGAGCGACCGTCAGTGAGGCCAGAAACGTCTTGCCGTCAGCTCGCTGCTGAACGATCTCCCGGCGAACCGTGGCGCCGTCGCGAACCTGCTGGAGAAGGTCGTCGATCTCGGCACCTCGTTCCTCCACGGCAAGACTGCTGAGCGGGCGTCCCTCGATGTCGTCAGATGAAAAGCCGTAGATCGCCTCCGCGCCGTGGCTCCAACTCGTGATCGCTCCATCTCGATCGAGGTCGACGATCGCTTCTGCGGCGCTCTCGCGAATTGCGCTCAACTCCGTGAGTGCGAGGGCGCGCTCTTGTTCCCGGCCGCGGGAGCGAGCGCCGAGCAGGCCCGTTGCAACAGTCATCGCTGCGCCGACCGGGAGTGCGAGCGCGACACGTCCGGGACGATCCACGACGACCGCGACCGACCCGAGACCCGCGAGCAGAGCGACGAGGCCCGGGAGCGGGCCGGCGAGGAAACCGGCGAGCCCTCCGATGACGAGCGCAAGCGCGGTGAGGAGCTCCGGCGGCGCGTACGAGGACGCCTGGAAGGGAAGAACGACCACGGCCGCAAGGGCCGCGCAGGCGACACCTATGAGCCAGGGCTGGGCGAAGCGGCTAGTCGACATGAGGGCGATTCGCGGGGCTGGACCGGCAATTCTAGGGTGAGAGGCCTATTGTGTAAATGAGAGCGCCCTCCTCCTTGAATTTCAGCGGCGGCGGAAGTACGGCACGCAGAAGACGTTCGAGCAGTGAGCCACCTCGAGCCCACGTGTCTGGTTGTTGTATGTGACGACGGCGAGCCCGTCGACGCCCGCCGTGACGGAGGTCCCGAAGAGGTTGCCGTCAGGATCGAGCGTCGTCGTCGTCGCCTGCGAACAAGCGATGTTCGAGCAATGGGCGACCTTGATGGGCCCGTGGCTGGTCTGCGGAGCCTCATAGCTGACGAGGCCAAGGCCGTCGGAGCCGATCGTGATCGACGTGAACCCGCCGATGTCGCCCGAGTCGATCGTCGCCGTGGACGCGGACGAGCAGGTGAGATCCGAGCAGTGCGCGACTTTGAGGCTGCCGTTCGTCCCGTCGTGGTAGCTGATCAGCCCCAACCCGTCCGAACCGGTCGTGATCGAGCTCCACCCGCCGACGTCGAAAGCGGCATCGAGAGTTGCCTTGGTGGTCGAGGTGCAGACGAGATTCGAGCAATGAGCGACCTTCAGGTGACTGGCCGATTCGTAGCTCATCAGGCCCAGACCATCGGCGCCGATCGTCACCGAACTGCCCTGACGGAAGTTGTTCGCATCCACGATCGTGACGGTCGCGCTGGAGCAGGCGACGTTCTCGCAGTGAGCGACCGTTGGGAAGAGACCCTTCGGATCGACGAAGCTGATCAGGCCGAGCCCGTCGCTGCCGATCGTGATCGACACCTCGTCGAAGGCAAAGTGGTCGGGCTCGCCGATCGTCGCCGTGGTCGCCGACGAGCAAGCGATGTCCAGGCAGTGGGCGACCTCGAGGTAGCCGACCGACTGGCCCGTGTAGGCGATCAGGCCGAGCCCGTCTGCGCCGATCGTGATCGACGTGAACAGCTCGCACTGGCAGCTCTTGAGCGTGGTGATCTCCGCCGACGTGCAGGCGAGGTTCGCGCAATGGGCGACGTTCAGCTCGTGCCAGCCGGCGTAGCTGATCAGAGGCAGCCCGTCGGCGCCGACCGCAACAGAGCTGTACCCGACGACGCTGGAGCCATCCAGCGCTGTGTTCGTGAACCCGGGGCGCCCGGGGCCCAAGCCGGGGAGTCCCTGCGGCCCCTCCATGCCCTGCGGCCCCTGCGTGCCCTGCGGCCCCTGAGGGCCCTCCGGTCCCCGAGTGCCGGTCGCGCCCTGGGGACCTTGAGCGCCAGGCGTGCCCGGAAGCCCTCGAGGACCGCGCGGGCCGACCCGGCCTCTCAGACCTCGCGGCCCACGAGGTCCGCGGACGACGTCGGCTGCCCGCGTCGATATTGACGAGGGCGTGGCGCTCGCGCTCAACGGGACGAGAGGGAGAGCCGAAACCAGGACGCTAGCTGTGAGGCCCACCCAGAGCCGCATTGCCCTCATCCCACACGGAAGGTAGCCCTCGCTGCGAATCTTTTCAAGCGGCGGAGAGCTTCGCGAGCGCCTCCCGCGCGGCTTCCTGCTCGGCCGCCTTCTTCGAGGGCCCCCGGCCGACGCCGACCTCTTCCCCGTCGATCACCGCTGCGCAGGTGAACGTGCGGTCGTGGGGCGGGCCGTCGACGTCGAGGACGGAGTAGCTGACGGCGCGGCCCAGGCGGGCCAGAACCTCCTGCAGCTCCGTCTTGTGGTCGACGTAGGTCGTCCGCGCGTACTCGATCCTCCCCGCGAATGCCGCGACGACCGCCTCCTCGATGTGCTCGAAGCCGTACTCCAGGAAGAGCGCGCCGAGCGCGGCCTCGAGGAGCGCCGCGAGCACGTTCCTGTTCCTGGCCAGGCGGTCGAGCTCCTCGGGGGGCGCGGAATCGCGCGCCCGCTCGACCATCCGCTCGCCGAGACCGAGCTCCCGCGAGACGACCGCGCAGCTCGCGCGCGAGACGACGTGCGAGCGGATCTTCGCCAGCCGGCCTTCGGTGAACTCCGGAAAGCGCTCGTACAGCTCTCGCGCGATGGCCAGCTCGAGGACGCTGTCGCCGAGGAATTCGAGCCGCTCGTAGGACGACGTGCGGTCAGGCGCCCAGGACGTGTGCGTGAAGACGTTCTCCAGGCGCTCGGCCGGAAGCTCGTCGATCAGCCGATCTAAAACAGCGTTACTGGTGCGAGGTGACGTAGTCGACGGCCTGACCGACGGTCTGGATCTTCTGGGCGTCCTCGTCCGAGATCTTGATCCCGAACTGGTCTTCGAGCTCCATGATCAGCTCCACGAGGTCGAGCGAATCCGCTTCGAGATCTTCCTGGAACGATGCCTCCCCGGTGATCGCGCTCTCCTCCACGCCGAGTTGCTCGGTCAAGACTTCCTTCACTCGCTCGAAGACTTCCTCACGGGACGCGGCCATCTCACCTCGCTTGGGGGTCGTTTTCGGTTTCGGCTACTTGGAGCGCGCGGATGCTAACACGGCCCCACGCAGGCGCTCGGAAAGGCGATCGACGAGGCGGTGCTCGACGCCGCGCGCCCCGAGCCGAATCGCGTTTGCGATCGCTCGACTCGTGGAGTTGCCGTGGGCGATGACCGCGAGACCCTGGAGGCCCAGCAGGTAGGCGCCGCCGTACGTGTCGGGGTCGAGGCGGTCGCGGAGATGGCGCACCGCCGGTCTGATGAGAAGGCCTCCGACCTTGCCCCGAGTGGAGGAGACGATCTCCTCGCGGATCCCCTCCATCAGCGTCGTGATCGTGCCTTCGAGGAGCTTCAGGCAGATGTTGCCCGTGAAGCCGTCGCAGACGACGACGTCGCCCGCGTGCCGGAGAAGCTGGCGGCTCTCGACGTTTCCGCCGAAGCGAAGGTCGCTCGCGGAGAGCAGCGCGTGCGCCTCGAGCGTGAGCTGGTTGCCCTTCTCCGGCTCCTCGCCGATCGAGAGCAGCCGCACGTCCGGGTTCTCGATCTCGAGGATCTCCTCGGCGAAGATCGCGCCCATCTGGGCGAACTGGAGCAGGTGCTCGGGCCGGGCGTCCGCGTTCGCGCCGGAGTCGACGAGAACCGAGGGCCCGTCACGGGCCGGGATGATGACGGCGATCGCCGGGCGGTCGACCTCCCGCAGACGGTGGATGTGGAAGAGGCCGGCGGCCAGCATCGCGCCGGTGTTCCCGGCGGAGACAACGGCTTCCGCTTGGCCGTCTCCCACCGCGCGGCAGGCGGCGACGAGCGAGCTGCCCGGCTTGGCACGTACGGCTTCGACCGGCTTCTCGTGCATGTCGATCGTGTCCGGCGCCTCGACAAGCTCGAGCCCTTCTGTCTCGAGGTCCCGCGGGCCGTAGAGGACCGGCTGGACGGTCTCGGAGGCGGCTTCGAGCGCGCCGGCGACGATCTCGCTCGGCCCCCGGTCGCCGCCCATCGCGTCGACCGCCACGCGAACCGGCGTCGTCAAGGGACTACGGGGCGGGAGTCCCGAGCGGCTCGACCTCGCGGCCCCGATACGTCTTGCAGGTGGGGCACACGCGGTGCGGCTGCTTCGGCTGGTGGCAGACAGGGCACTCGTTGACGCGGGGCGCCTGGAGGCGATGCTGCGCACGCCGCTTGTCGCGACGTGTGCTCGTCTGTCTGCGCTTGGGGACTGCCATGGCCGGCCGCGCAGTATAGCCAGGCTTGCCTTGAAACTCGCTCGGCCGCCTGTCAGATTCCGGATCGACCGCTCGGTCGTGGGGAGGGCGACTTCATGAGTGCTCACATGCGGCTCGGCCTGATGGGGGCAGTGCTGGCGGCGATGACGCTCGGTCTTGCCCCCCCGACGGGATCCCGCGCAGATGAGCTGCCCATCTGCGGGCCCGGCCCGGACCGGACCTGGGACGGCGGCGGTGACGGGACTTCCTGGCACGACCCGCTGAACTGGAATCCGGACGGGCTGCCGCAGCCCAGCGAGCACGTCTGCATCGAGGTCCCCGGGACGCATCCGGTCACCCTCTCCCAGGGTACGCAGACAGTCGGGAGCCTCGAGACCGCCGAGCCCTTGACCATCACCGGCGCGGTGCTCGAGCTCACCGACACTGCGCGGACCTCCAAGCTCGTCGGGACCACACTCACCGACGCCGGAGCTCTCGCGGGCGCAGGAACCGTCGAGCTCCTCGACATCATGCACTGGCTCGACGGAACGATGACCGGCAGTGGAACGACGCTCGTCGGCAACGGCGGCATTCTCCTGATCGAGGCGGCCGAGGGAACAGCTGACTTGCGCGGGGGCCGCACCTTGCACAACAACGGCGAGGTGATCTGGGAAACCGGCGATATCCGCTCTGGAGAGGGTGCGCGGGTCGAGAATCAGAGCGACTTCTTGCTCGGGTTGGACGCAGATCACTCCTGGACGTACGACTTCGGCGGAGCGCCTCCGCGCCTACACGTCCTCCCCAACGGGCACTTTTCGAACAGCTCGGACGGGACCGTCATGGTTGCCGCCGAGCTGGAAAACGACGGCCTCGTCGGTTCGGGAAACGGCACGCTCGTCTTCACGGGCGGTGGCGGCACGGGCTCCTCGAGCGGAGTCTTCGGCGGGCGCGCCGGGGGCGAGCTCGATCTCTCCGCCGGGACGTTCGACCTCGTAGACGCGACGTTGAACGGACGCGTCGGGATCCACGGCACGGCCGTCGTCAACGTCCAGGGCACGGTGATCTCGACGGACGAAGGCGCGATCGGCCTGGCGGACACCGCCACTCTGCAGGGCTCGGGCACGCTCATCCTGGGCGGACACTCGGACTGGACCGGAGGCCACATGGCCGGCGGGACGACCGTGATCGCTCCGGGCGGCTCGCTGACGATGAATGCCGCTGCGGGGAGCTTCCTGCACCTGCACGGGCAGCACACGCTGCGCATCCAGGGCTCGGCAACCTGGCTCGGCGGCGGCATCCGCTCCGGGCAGAGCGCCCTCCTCGACGTGCTCGGCACCTTCACGATCGCGACCGACGGGCTCTTCGACTTCAACTACGGCGAGACCCAGGCTCGCCTGCACATCGCGCCGGGCGGGAGCCTGACGAAGAGCGCCGGCGCCGGCTCGGCGGTGATCGAGGCCGTCGCCGACAACGACGGGACGGTCAACGTCCAGAGTGGAACGCTCCAGGCGCTGACGTTCGCGAACGCAGGCGTGTTGACGGTCGGGCAGGGAAGCAGCTTCGCGTCGCCGCAGACGGTGACGAATACGGGCCTGCTCCGAGGGGTAGGCACGATCTCGACGACGGGATCGGTCGTCTCGAGCGGCGAGATCGCACCCGGCACTTCCCCCGGTGGTCTGACGATTGACGGGGACTACGTGCAGATGCCTGCAGGGCGCCTGCGGGTCGAGATCGCGGGCGAGACCCCGGGCTCGGAGTACGACCGACTCACGGTGCTCGGCAGCGCCTCGATCGACGGCACGCTCACGATCGAGACCGCGACGGGGTACGTCCCGCCGCTGGGCGCCGACTTCGACGTCGTGATGGGAACTCGCGGCGGCCAGTTTGCGGCCGTCGAAGGTGCCAATCTCCCTGGAGGGCTCGTCTACGCGCCGCACTACAACCCCGACCGCGTCCGGCTCGTCGTCGAAGAGGGCATTCCGCCTCCTCCTCCTCCCCCACCGCCACCGCCTCCCCCACAGCCACCGCCTCCCCCACAGCCACCGCCACCGCCTCCGCCTCCGCCACCGCCACCGCCGCCTCCACCACCGGCACCGCCTCGTTGCCGCGTGCCGAAGGTGATCGGGAAGCCGGTTCGCCGGGCTCGGAGGGCGATTGCGAGGGCCGGCTGCAGAGTCGGGACGGTCAGGAGGATTCGCTCTCGCCGAAAGGTCGGCACGGTCCTCTCACAGCGCCCGCGCGCGGGGCGCAGCGTGCCGCTGCGCACCCGTGTCGCCCTGGTCGTCAGCTCGGGCCGGCGGCCCGGCGGGCGCTAGAGCCGGTCGCGGAGCTCGGAGAGCGCAGCCCAGCGGGTGTCGAGCTCCTCGTCGTCGTGCGCGTGCGGATCGAGGTTCAGGTCGCGCCCGCAAACGGGACAGAGCCCCGCGCAGTCGGGGCGGCACAGGATCTTCTCGGGCAGCTCGAGCACGAGCGCGTCCCGCGCCCAGGCGGAGAGGTCGAGCTGCTCGTTCTCGACATACGGCGTCCGCAGCTCCTCCGAGCCCTCACTGCTCGTCGCCTGGTACTCGCGCGCCGCGACGTCGATATCGACGACCGCGTCGGCAAGACATCGGTAGCACGGCCCGTGGAGCCGTGTACGGAAGCGGAGCTCGAAGACGGTCCCGCTCGAGGCCCGGGAGACGGCGAGCTCGGCCGGCACCTTGTCCGGAACCGGCAGGTAGCGCTGGCCGCCGAGCCGGACCGGCTCGAGCGCGATCTCCTTCTCCTCTCGCTGCTCCTCCCCGGGCCTCAGCCGGAGCGAGCGCAGGCTGAAGCTGGTCATGAAGCCAGGGTAGCGCGGGCCGACGGGGCTAGTACGAGGGCTGGTCGTTGTCGGAGCCCGGCGCGCCGACTCCGGCGACCACGGTCTCCTGCGAGCGCTCGTGCAGCCGCTCCCGGCCTCGCTTCACCGCGCCGAGGAACTTGTCGAGATTGACCTCGAGCGTCGAGAGAATCGAGTCCGCCCAGTCCTCCATCTCGAGCCTCGTCTCACGGGCCTGGCGGCGGGAATCCTCGATGATCTCCTGCGCCTGACGCTCGGCGAGCTTGACGATCTCCGTCTGGGAGGCCTCACGCGTGGCCTGCTCCCTCGCCTCGCCGAGCAGCCGGTCGCATTCCCGCTTGGCCTCGGCGAGCATCTCCTGGCGTTCCTTGACGATCCAGCGCGCCTGCTTGATCTCCTCCGGGATCGTCGCCCGCATCTGGTCGAGGATCTCGTAGATCTCCTCGCGGTCGATGCGAACCTGGTCGGTCAGGGGGACGGCCTTCGCGTTGTGGACGAGGTCGTCGAGCTTGTCGATGAGAACTAGGACGTCCATAGGCGTCAAAGTCTAGTCACTCGGTGCGAAAAGCTCTATTCGTTCGGATCCGGCAGCCAGATGATCTGCCGCGCGCCCAGGAAACTCGGCCCCACCGCCCGCACGCCGGTCCCGTCGGGGGACACGACGAAGACGCGATCCTTGCAGACCGCGCGAGAGCAGCGTTCCTCGCGCATGAAGGCGATCAGCGTGCCGTCGCGCGACCACGCAGGGGACTCGCCGCGGCGCACGAGGAGCCGCCGGTCTTTCCCGTCGGCGCCGATCGTCCAGAGGCTTCCGCCGTGGACGAAGACGAGCTGCTTGCCGTCGGGCGCCCAGCCGGGAGCGTCGCCTTGCCCGAGCGAGGTCACGTCGTCCCCGTTCGGGCGAGCGACGAAGATGTCGCCTTCGAGCGTGTCCTCCGACCAGTTGGCGACGTAGACGAGCCGGTCGCCCTTCGGTGACCAGGCGACCGAGGAGACGTCACGGAGCGCCGTCACCTGCTGGGACTGGTCTGTGGGAGCAGTGGTTGAAGTCGTCCAGATGTCGTAGCGCCCATCGTCCCGCGACGAGTGCAGGAAGGCGACCTCGTCGCCCTCGGGAGAGAGGCTGGGATCGATGCTCACGCCCTGAGGCAGCGCGACCGGGCGCTGGCCCGTCGCGTCGGGCGCCGCGAGCGTGATCGCGAACTGCGAGCCGGTGATGCTGTCCCAGGCGAGGGTCTTGCCGTCGAAGGAGAGGCTCACCGCCTCCCAGATGTCTTTGAGGCAGAGCTTCCGCAAGTCGGTGCCGTCCGGCCACATGTGCGTCAGGCCGCAGCCGTCCCGGACGGCGACCCGCCCGGCAAGGCGCGGGCCCTCGTCGCCGTCTTCACGCGTGAGTGCGACCGCGACGAAGACTGCGGCCGCGATCAGAACGACGGCAGCCAGGCCCGCGATCAGCAGATTCCGCCTCGGCACGGGCTACTCCTGCGGCGAGACGGGTGCTCCGGGCTTGCCCTGCGGGAAGAGCTCGGCGAAGCGGCGGGCGACGCCCGGTGGAACGAGCTCGTCGACGTTGCCGCCGAAGGACGCGACCTCCTTGACCCCGCTCGACGAGACGAAGCTGTATTGCGGGTTCGCCATCAGGTAGACGGTTTCGACATCGGGCGCGAGCGTGCGGTTCAAGTGGTTCATCTGGAACTCCCACTCGAAGTCGGAGATGACGCGCAGGCCCTTGACCATCGTGTGGGCTCCCCAGCGCCGCGCGAAGTCGACAACGAGCTCGGCGAAGACGTCGACCTCGACGTTGTCCCGGTCGGCGAGCGCCTCCTGGAGGAAATCGACGCGCTCCTCGACGGAGAACATCGTCTGCTTGTGCCCGGGCTCGCGCACGACGCCGACGACGACCCTGTCGAAGATGGCGGCGGTGCGCCTGATGATGTCGAGGTGCCCCAGCGTCACGGGGTCGTAGCTCCCCGGACAGATCGCGGTACGCAGGTCGGTCGTCATGGGCTCTCGAAGACGGTCAGCCGGACCGAGCCGTACTTGCGGCTCGTGCGCTCCGGAAGCACGAGCTGGGGATGCTCCCGGGCCGGGGTCTCGACGACGACCAGGCCGTCCTCGGCGAGGAGGCCGGGCAGGTACGTGGACAGGGTGGGCAGGAGCGAGTCGAGCATCCGGAAGGGCGGGTCGACGAGGACGAGATCGTACCGCCTGCCCGCGGCGGCCTCGGCCGCGAGAGCGCGTCGCGCGTCCGCCTTGACGAGCGTCGCGCCTTTCAGCCCGAGCTTCTCGAGGTTGCGCTCGATCGTCTTCTGCGCCTCGCGATCGGACTCGACGAGGACGGCCGACCTGGCGCCTCGGGAGAGCGCTTCGAGCCCCATCGCCCCGGAGCCGGCGAAGAGATCGAGCACGGCCATCTCCTCCACGGGCCCGATCAGGTTGAAGGCCGCCTCGCGGACGCGGTCGCCGGTCGGCCGCGTCTCGCCCTTCGGCGCGAAGATCCGCGCCCCCTTGCGGCTCCCCGCGATGATCCTCACCCGTCAGGCCTGAAGCTCGCGGCCGGCGAAAACGCGGTCGACCTCGTCGTTCAGCGGCCCTTCGTAGTCGACGAGCTCGTCCGCGACTCGGCGCGCCTGCTCGAGAAGCTTGCGGTCGGCGCGCAGGCGCGTGAAGTGGAGATCAGAGAGACCCGCCTGGCGGGTGCCGAGCAGCTGGCCCTCGCCGCGGATCTCGAGATCCTTCTCCGCCAGCTCGAAGCCGTCGTTCGACGCGACCAGTGCCTCGAGGCGCGCCTGCGCGGAGTCGGTCAGCGCCTCCTTCGCGCGCGAGACGAGCAGGCAGTACGACTGCTCGGCGCCCCGCCCCACCCGGCCGCGCAGCTGGTGCAGTTGCGCGAGCCCGAAGCGGTCGGCCTCCTGGACGATCATGATCGTCGCATTCGGGACGTCGACGCCGACCTCGATCACAGTCGTCGCTACGAGCACGTCCAGCTCGCGGGCCTTGAACTGCGCCATCAGCTCACGGCGCTCGGCCGGCCGCAACCGGCCGTGGAGCAGTCCGACGCGATAGCCCTGCAGCTCGCCCTTGCGCAGCCTTTCCGCCTCGCGCTCCGCGGCACGCGCGACACTCGTCTCGGACTCCTCGATCAGGGGGCAGACGACGTACGCCTACACTCGTCTCGGACTCCTCGATCAGGGGGCAGACGACGTACGCCTGCCGGCCGGCGTCGAGATGCTTGCGCAGCCGTCTGTATGCCTCACTCGAGCGCTCCTCGGTGACCCACGCCGTCTTGACCGGCTTCCGGTTCGCCGGCGGTTTCGCGATCTCGCTGACGGCGAGGTCGCCGTAGACCGTCAGCGCGAGCGTCCGCGGGATCGGAGTCGCCGTCATGTGCAGGACGTGCGGCGTGCGGCCACCGGTGATCGCCCGGCGCTGCTCCACCCCGAATCGGTGCTGCTCGTCGACGACCGCGACACCGACCTCGCTGAGGTCGACGCCCTCCTGGATCAGGGCGTGCGTGCCGACGAGGATCTGCGCCGCGGCCGGGTCGTCCTTGACCGACCGCGTCAGCAGCGCGACCTCGACTTCAAGCTCCCGGCACGGCTCCTCCAGCGTGAGGAAATGCTGCTCGGCGAGCGTCTCCGTCGGCGCCATCAGGGCGCCCCGCTTGCCCGCCTCGACTGCGCGCAGGAGCGCGTAGAGAGCGACGACCGTCTTCCCGGAGCCGACCTCACCCTGCAGGAGGCGCTCCATCGGGACCGGCTTTGCGAGATCGGCATCGATCTCCTCGATCGCCCGCTCCTGATGCTGTGTGAGCCGGAACGGCAGCAGCTCGCGGTAGCGGGCGACGAGGTCGCCCGGCTGTCCGAGCGCAGGCGCCTGTTCCTGCTCGCGGCCGCGGCGCCTCCTCGCGAGCCCCACCTGGAGGACAAGGAGCTCGTCGAAGGCAAGGCGGCGCCGACCTCGCTCGGCCTCCTCCTGGTCATGGGGACGGTGGAGCGCGGTGAGGGCGTCGGCGCGTTGCGGGAGGCGTGCGGTCTCGCTGACCGCGGCCGGCAGGAAATCCGGGAGGTCGCGGGCGTGCGAAAGGGCCTTGCCGGTCAGCTCGCGCAGCTTCTTGACCGTCACCTCCTCGCTGGCGGGATAGACCGGCGCGAAGTCGGCCGTCGCCGAGGTGCCGTTCAGGTCGTAGGAGCGAACGGTGAACTCGTTGCGCCGGAGCTGACCGCGCAGCCGAACTCGCGTTCCGGGCGTGAGCTTCTCCGCGAGCCAGACCTGGTTGAACCAGACCGCTGTCACCTCGCCGCTCTCGTCGGCGACTCGCGCCTGAACGATGGCGAGCCGGCGGCGAGGGCGCCGCACCGACGTGCGGACGACCTCCCCGGCGATTGCGACTTCCTCCTCGCCCGCGAGCAGATCGGCGATCCGAACCTCGTCCGCGGCGGCCTCGTAGCGGTGCGGGCGGTGGCGCAGGAGATCTCCGATCGTGCGCAGGCCGAGCTTGGCGAGCTTCTTCGAGAGCGCAGGCCCGACGCCGCTGAGCGTCTCGACGCCCCGCTCGAGGGCCTGCGGGCGCGGAAAGCCGCGCGGCCGCGGCCAGGCGGGCGGCGCCGTCGGCTCGGCGAAACCGGTCGGGAGCTGTCTCGTCAGCGTGCCGGCGAGTATAGGACCGCCGCCAGCTACTCCTGGCCTTCGGCCACGGCCCGGGCGGGCTCGTGGCGCCGCTCGAGGAACGTCACCCCGAGCCTCTGGATCCGCGAGCCCTCGGTCTCGACGATGTCGAACCGCATCCCGTCGTGGTCGACCGAGTCGCCTTTCTCCGCCGCGCGGCCCAGCAGGCCGAAGACGAAGCCGCCCATCGTGTGGTAGTCGTCGATCGGCAGGTCGGTCCCGAACTGCTCGTTGAAGTCGTCGATCGGGAACGTCCCGTCGATGCGGATGGTGTCGTCGTCGATCCGCTCGACGGACTCATCCGGTAGGTCGAACTCGTCTTCGATCTCGCCGACGATCTCCTCGAGCAGATCCTCGAGCGAGACGATGCCCTCCATCGCCCCGTACTCGTCGACGACGATCGCCATGTGCTGATTGGTGCGGCGGAACTCCGTCAGCATCGCCGCGAGATCCTTCGTCTCGGGGACGATCAGCGCGTCGCGCACGATCTCCTCGATGCGGATGTTCGCGAGCCCGCGGTCGTTCATCGCCGAGAACAGGTCGCGCACGTGGAGGATTCCGACGGTGTTGTCGAGCGACTCGCGGTAGACCGGGTAGCGCGTGTAGGGGGAGTCGATGACGGCGGCTAGGGCCTCCTCGGGCGGCAGGTCGATCGAGAGCGCAACCACCTGGGGGCGCGGGACCATGACGTTGGCGACCTCCTTGTCCGCGAAGTCGAAGACCTTGTAGAGCATCTCCTGCTCCTGCTGTTCGAGCTCGCCGTGCTCGGTCGATCGGGAGAGAACCATCTTCAGCTCGGCTTCGGAGAGGACTCCGCGCTCCGCCTCGGGGGACTCCAGGCCGAGCAAGCGCAGCGCGCCGTCAGACGATCGCGCGAGGATCCAGATCAGCGGCTTGAAGACGGCGAAGAACGCGCGCACCGGGCCGGAGACGGCGAGCGCAGTCGTCTCGGCATGGCCGAGAGCGATTCCCTTCGGCACGAGCTCGCCGACAACCACGTGGAGATACGTGATCAGCAGGAAGGCGATCGCGAAGGCGACGATCGTGGCCGGGATCGGGTCGAAGAGGTGCGCGAGCACCGGTTCGCCGACAGCACCGATACCCAGGCTCGTGATCGTGACGCCGAGCTGCATGGCGGCGATGAACCGCGGCGGGTTCGCCGTGATGCGGAGGACGGCGCGGGCGCGGCGGTTGCCCTGATCGCGGAGCTCGGTGATGCGCGTCCGGCGCGCGGTCACGAGTGCGTACTCGGCCGCGACGAAGAACGCGTTCAGCAGCAGGAGCGCCGCGACTGCGAGAAGCTGGAGTAAGAGACTCACGCCCCGCTCTCCGGGGCGCGGGTACTAGGCGGGTGGTCGTCGTCCAACTGCGATCTGCTCTGAGTATAGGCGAGGTATCGGCCCCCACATCCCCACCCGGGTGGGGAGGAGTTTCCACCCGCCACCCGCAGTCAGCGTAGCCACTCCGGACGCGCATGACCGAGCCGGATCTGTGACGATTCTTGCACCGCAAACGAACATGTGTCCGTACTCGATCTTGATGGACATGCCGACAGCGACCCGAACGGCCGCTCCGCGACTGTAAAAAGGGGAAACGGTGAATCCGCACGTAGCCGTCATCACGCTGGGAGTCAGAGACTTGGCGCGCGCCCGGAGGTTCTACAACAAGGGGCTCGGGTGGCCGATCCAGCAGGAGGATCACAACTGGGTCTGCTTTAGCCTCGGCGGCGGCTCGTCAGCGCTTGCCCTCTACCCCTGGCAGGCCCTAGCGGACGATGCCAACGTGCGTGCCGACGGCGCCGGCTTCCGCGGGGTCACGCTATCCCACAACGTCCGATCGGAAGAGCGGGTCGATGAGGTCCTCGCCGAAGCGGCGCGCGCGGGCGGGAAGATCGTCAAACACGCGACGAGCGCGTCGTGGGGAGGCTACAGCGGCTATTTCGCCGACATGGATGGCTACCTGTGGGAGGTAGCGACCGGCGCGACACAACTCCCCTTCTCGGAGTAACAACGTCTCCGGGCGAGACCGCCTCATGCCTACTTGCAGGCGGCAGAATACGAACGTGTGTTCTATGATCTCCGAGTGGCGCCCGAGTACCGCGAAGAACCGTGCCGCAGCGCGCTCAACCGGGTCAAAGGGATGCGCTTCAAGTGGTCTCTCAACCCCTACATGGGCTGCGTCCACCGGTGCACGTTCTGCTACGTCCGCGCCTTCGAGCAGCGCGCCGACCGCCCCGCCGACGAGCGCTACGGCACCTCGATCCGCGTCAAGGTCAACGTCGCCGAGGTCCTGCGCCGAGAGCTGGCCCGACCGTCGTGGCAGCGCGAGCCCGTCGCCATCGGCGCCGCGACCGACCCCTATCAACCGGCCGAGGGGCGCTACCGCCTCACCCGCGCATGCCTCGAGACCCTGGCCGAGCCCGCGAACCCGTTTAGCATCATCACCCGCGGCCCGATGATCATCCGCGATCTCGACGTGCTCGTCGAAGCGGCCCGGCGCGCGAGCGTCTCCGTCACGTTCTCGATCCCCACGCTCGACGAGGATGTCTGGCGCAACACCGAGCCTTCGACGGCACATCCCCGCCAGCGGCTGAAGGCGGTCTCGAAGCTCGTCGAAGCCGGGATCAAGGCAGGCGTCGGGATGGCCCCGATCCTCCCCGGGATCTCAGATCGCCCGGATCAGCTCCGCGAGGTCGTACAGGCGGCGCGCGACGCCGGCGCGACCGGCGTCTGGACGAACCTGCTCTTCCTGCGCCCCGGAACGCGGGAGCATTTCCTCGAGCATCTGGCGGAAGACTGGCCCGAGCTCGTCCCTCACTACCACGCCCTCTACCGAGGGCGCGCCTACCTCGGCGCCGAGGAAGCGGCGCCGGTGCGGCATCAGGTCTCGGCCTTCGCGCGTGAGCTCGGCGTCGCCGATCGCCGCCCTGCCCCCGTCGAGCCAGCCCCACAGCCGGAACAGCTCTTCCTAGCGGTCTGACTCCCGACATACAATCCGCTGGCCGTGCCCGAAAACGCCAATGACGGAAAGGCAGAGATCACCTGCCTGATCGTCGACGACCACGAGGTCGTCCGTGAAGGGCTTCGCCTCTCGCTCTCCAGGGCGCCGCACATCCGCGTGATCGGGGAGGCATCCGATGGCCTGAGCGCCGTCGCGCTGGCCGAGCGCCGGCGGCCGAACGTCGTGATCATGGACGTGCGCATGCCGGGCATGGACGGGCTCGAGGCGACGAAGCTTCTGACCGAGAAGGTGCCCGACACGGCCGTGCTCATCTTCACCGCGTTCAGCGAGCGCAGCCTCCTCGGTCGCGGCCTCGAGTCGGGTGCGAAGGGCTACATCCTGAAAGAGGCGCCCCACGACACGTTGCTGCGCGCGATCGAGAAGGTGGTCGCAGGAGAGGGCTACGTCGATCCGGCGCTGATGCCCGCCTTCCTCCCCGGCAAGGGCGAGGACATGCTGACCACGCGAGAGCGCGAGATCCTGCAGCTGCTCGCCGACGGCATGTCGAACGCGGACGTGGCCGCAAAGCTCTTCATCAGCCAGGAGACCGTGAAGAGCCACGTACGCCACATCCTCACGAAGCTCGAGGCGGACACGCGCACGCATGCGGTCGCGATTGCGCTTCGCGAAGCGATCATCGACTGAGGCGACGTTTACGGCGCCGACAAGCTCAACCCGGGCCGGTCTCCTCGTCGGACTGGTCGTGGCCGGGGCGGTGGTCGGCGTGCTCGGCCTCGCCGTCGACTCCCAGTGGCTTGCGCTTGTCGGCCTGGTCTTCTCGGTCACGGCCGCCGGCGCGCTGGCGGCGACGCTGCTCGCCAACGAGCGGCGAAGTGACGAGCGCATCGAGACGGAGATCGAGCGGCTCTCGAGCGAGCATGCGCGACTCTCGGACCAGTTGATCACCGCAGAACAGGAGGAGCGACGGCGACTCGCCCTCTTCCTGCACGACGGGCCTGTGCAGTCGATGGCCGGAATCGCGCTCATGCTCGATGCCGGCCTGAACGCGGTCGAGAACGGGCGCCGCGAGGAAGCCGAGCGCGTCCTGGGCTCGGCGCTGGAGAAGCAGCGCGAAACGATCCGCTCGCTGCGCGACCTCTCCTTCCAGCTCGAGCCGGTCGTGCTGCGCGACCAGGGCTTCGGCCCGGCCGTCAGCGCCCTCGCCGACCAGCTCGGGCTGTCGAACCGCATCCAGATCGAGCTCGAGGTCGAGGAGGCCGAAGCGCTCGCCGAGCACGCTCAGGTCGCGATCTACCAGATCATCCGCGAGGCGCTCCACCAGGCGATCCGGCGCGGTCCGCCGACGCGCATCTCGGTGCGCGTCGGCGAGGCGGCGGGCGGGGGCGTCGAGACCGTGGTCTCCGACGACGCTCCCGGCGAGCGAAGGCGTGCGAGCTTCGATGCGATCGCCGAGCGCGCGCGATCCCTCAGCGGGCGTATGACCGTCGATCCCGTGGACGGCGGCACCGCGGTTCGCGTCGTGTTCCCCTCGTACCGAGTGCGTCGCTAGACTCACCGGTCCGATGGCCGAGGGTCACGTCGTCTTCGTGTCGAAGCCGACCGGCTACGAGCTCGTGGAGCGTGAAGGCGAGCCGCCGGCCGTCGGCAGCCTCGTCGATCTCGACGGCCAAGGGCGCTGGTTCGTCTCGCGCATCGGCCCCTCTCCGCTCCCGCAGGACCGGCGGCCGTGCGCTTACCTCCAGCAGACGCCTAGCTGACCGCTTCCTCCGCCGCGATAAGCCCGAAGACGAGGGCGGCCGCGAGCCCGCTCGAGTAGCCGCCGCTCGAGATCGCCCCCGCGTCGGCGCCGGCGGCGTAGAGACCTGGAATCGGCGCCCCGTCGCCCGCGAGCACCCGCGCCCGCTCGTCGATCCGCAGACCGCCGAGCGTCATCGTCACGCTCGCCCGGACGAGGACCGAGACGCGTTCCTCATCCTCCTGCACGGGCGCACCCGCTTCGCGGGCCCGGTCGATCATCTCTCCGACCGTGCGGTCGCGGACGCGTTCCTCGATGGCGTCTTTGTCGACCGTGTACCAGGCAAGGCCTTGTGGCCAGCGCGCGATCTGCTGCACGAGATCGGTCTCGGACCAGCTCGGCTCGCCCTCGAAGGTCTGCGACCGGTCGTGCGAGGAGACGCGCGCGTATCGCCCGTAGAGCTGGGTCAGGCGAACGAAGTCCTCCTCGGCGACCTGCTCGACGGCGGGCATCGCCCGCCCGTAGAACTCGTCGAGGCCACCCGCTGTCCCCGCACCTTGCGTGCGGCCGAAGTCGAGACCGTCGCCCTCGCTCCACCGATTCGCCCGCAGGAGCAGGCCTCGCTCATGGGCAAGGCGAGCCGGAAAGCCGCCCGTCGCAAGGACAAGCGGTCCCTGTGGACCTGTCTCGGTGCCTGGCACCAGGGCACGGCCGAAGTGGACTTGCCCCACAGCTCGCACGAGCACCTCGGTCAGCCCCCGGGGATCGAAGCGCTTGCCGACGGTGCGCGGGTTTCCGGTCCCGTGCTCGACGACCGGAGCGCCGAGCGACTCGAGCCACTCGATGCCCTCGTCCAGGCGCTCGACGACCTGCCGCTGGAGAGCGCGATCGCCATCGGGACACTCGTCGTGAAACGCCTCCAGCGACCGGTAGCGCCAGATGACCCCGCTCGACAGCAGCATCGAGCCGCCCAGCCGGTCGCCCTTCTCGAGCACGACGGGCTCCGCGCCGAGCTCCCGCGCCCGGGCTGCCGCCACGAGACCGGCCATGCCCGCCCCGAAAACGGTGAGATCGGCTATTTGAGCGCGAACGTGCCCGGCTCGCCCTCGTAGAACTCGACGTGCGCGCCGCCAGCCTCGACCCGGCGCTCGCCGCTCGGCTTGAAGCCGAAGGCCTCGTAGCGCCTCGCAGTCTCGCCCGGATCAGCGGAGAGGAGCGCGACGTGGTCGAGGTCGTACTCGACCTCGGTCGGCGCCTCCACGAGGCCAAGCCGGAGCCCCTCGGCGACGTCGAAGTAGGCGGCGTCGTCGTCCCGCTCGATCTCGAGTTCCGGCAGCTCCTCCAGGGCGCCTTCCAGGTCGCTCACTCGCAATGCGACGTGCTTGAGCGCTCCGCGCTCACGTGGCCCTTCCTCGACAAAGAGCGTGAGCTTGCCGTGCCGGGCGTCGGAGCCGACGAGCGTGAACCTGTCGGTCCGCTCGATGACGTGCATCCCGAGGTGCCGCGTGACGAAGTCGGAAATCCGGTCGCGGTCCGCGATCCAGAGCGCGACGTGGTCGAGGATCTTGGGCCTCACTCCGGCACCCTATCTACCGAAACGAGGCCCAAGCGGTTTCTATTTCTTCCGATTGACGGCCGCCTGGAGCCGGCGCTTGTTCATCTTCGAGCGGCCCTTGATGTTCAGGCGCTTGGCCTGGTTGTAGAGCTGCTCTTTCGTCTGGCCGGTCGACCGTCTCGTCCCGGAGCGAAGCCCGCCGCGCCGGCCGGACGAGATGTCACGCGTGGAAGAGCGAGATCTCTGTCTCGCCTCGCCGCTTCTCGCGCGCTCCTTGTTGACCGTCCTCGCGGCGATCTCCTTGGCGCGCTTCGTCGAGCGGCCCTGCCTCCGTTCGCTCTCCTTGATGTGCTCGTACTGCCGTTCGCGCTTGTTGCTCCATGCTCTCTGAGGCATCTGACCCCCTTGTGTTCGACTGCTTGGAGGGAGTTCCCGAACGCGCGGTTTCTATTCCAGGGGTGGGTTCTGGACGTTGTGCTCGGTGGCGTACTCGTCCGTGAGCTTGTTGATGACGTCCGCGCCGTCGCCGTAGGCGTAGTTGATCTTGACGAACGGCTCCCACTTCTCGGGCAGCGCGTCCTCGGGAAAGATCGCCTCGACCGGGCACTCCGGTTCGCAGGCGCCGCAGTTGGCGGTCAAGATCCCACCGGCGAGCGTGAAGGCGTGCTTCTCCGGAACGACGGCGCAGAATGTGTCCTCTGCCTCTCCCTCCTCTTGCTTGACGCTCATGACCCGCCAATACGTTTCGCGCGTGGCCAGATAAAGCCAGCGGATCGGTCGGCTGCGAACGCCGAAGTTCGTCTCTCGGTTGCCCTCCTCGCCCGAGCCGATCGTGATGAAGCCCGCATATGGGGCTACTGCCTCCAGCCAAGCGAGTGCTTCGTGGTCAATTGAGCGCAGCCGCCACGATCCCGCCTTGACCGGGTCGCCGTCCGCTGCGAGCCAGCCGTCGACGAATCCAGCGATGTATTCCGTGTCGGCCGTCTCTGGCAGCGTGCGCTTGAGATCGACTCCGGCTATCACGATGCCCGTACCGACGTATCCCGGATGCACATCAAAGGACGAGCGGTGCTTCATCTCGTCAAAGAAGTCGCGGAATTCCGCTACTCGCTCACCGAAGAGGGCGACCTCGTGGACGTGATCTCCCGAACGAATCTGCTGGCGCGACCAGTTGCCGTCGCCGAAGACGAGGCCGTGCAGCACGCCGAGCCGATAGCTCTCGTTCTCCCGCTTCGGCGCATGCCGCATGCCCGGCACGAAATCGCCCACCGTGAGCGAGTCGGTGCGGTCGCCGTCCGCGAGCAGCCACGAATGCGTGGGCGTCGCCCAGATCGTCCGCCGGAAGCGTGAGATGTTGCGCGTCGTGAGCCGCCAGCCGCCGTAGCGGTCTCGCTCCTCGAACGCGGGCGCGAGCTCAAGCTTGACGAGCGGCTTGCGGCGGAACCGTTTCACGAGAGCCGGCCGGAAGCCGTCGTCCGTGAGCACTCGGCAGGGCTGGTTCTCGAGCTCGGCGAACGAACGCAGCCCATACGTCGTCAAGAGCTGCTCGTCGGGCGCGAAGCAGTCGATGCACTCCTCAGGGTCGATGATCAGGATTCGCTCGAACTCGTGGATGCAATCGACCGGGCAGACGTCCACGCAGGAGAGGTCTTTGATGTCGATGCAGGGCTCGGCGATGATGTACGTCATCCGAGCAGTTCAGTCTAACGACGCGAGTAGCTGGTCGATCAGCTCCTGAGCCCGCTCGTCGAGCGCGGATTTTGCGACCACCTGGTCGAAGCCGGCCTCGTTCGCGCGGCGCAGCCCCGCCGTGTCCTTGTGGTTCGTGTAGCCGAGCAGGGGCACGTCCGGATACGAGTCCGCGACGTCGTAGGGGTCGACCCGTGCGACGTCCGCCACGACGAGGTCCGGAGGATCGACGCTGTCGGTCGTCACGAGATGGTGGCCGGGTAGCGAGGCCTCGAGCTTGCCCCGGATGAAGAGATCCACCCCGGCGAGGAGGATCGTGGCCACGGCGGCCGGAGGGTAGCACTCTGTTAGCGTCAGGACCACATGGCGGGCCCGGAATTCGTCACCGTCGCGCGGGTCGAGGACGTCCCTCCGGGAACCGTCACGACGGTCGAGGCCGGAGAGGAGACCGTGGCGCTCGTCAACGTCGGCGGCGAGCTCTTCGCGCTCCAGCACGCTTGTCTCCATCTGGGCGGGCCGCTCGGCCAGGGCAAGGTCGACGCGAACCACTACCTCACCTGTCCATGGCATGGCTGGAAGTACCACGTCGAGACCGGGGTCAACGACTTCGATCTCGCGATTCGGACTCGCACGTTCGAAGTCAAGGTCGAGGGCGACGACATCCAGGTCGCTGTCGGCTGATCTGCGCCGCGGGCTCGACCTCGCGCGGGCGGGCGAGTACTTCGAGGCGCACGAGGCGCTCGAGGACGCCTGGCGCGCGGCGGAACCGGCCGAGAAGGACTTCTTCCAGGGCCTCGTGCACGTCGTCGTCGCGTGGTACCAGGCCGGCCGCGGCAACCGCACCGGCTGCGAGCGGCAGCTCGAGAAAGCGGCGCGGCGCCTCGGCCCCTTCGCTCCCGACCACCGTGGCGTCGACGTCGCCTCGCTCCTGCGCCAGGTCGAGGCCGCGCAGGCGCTGGGCTCGCTCGACCTCCGGCCGCTAGAAATCCCCTAGGCCGACGTCGTCCAGCAGGCGGTTCACGAACACGCGCAGCCACCAGTCCCGGTGGAAGAAAAGGAGCAGCCCGAGCGCGACGAGGGTCAGGCCTCCGGCGGCGCGAATGACCGCGTAGTGATCGCGGAACCAGCGGAACGCGCCCATCGCCTGCGCGAAGGCGACTCCGGCCAGGAGAAACGCCGCGCCCAGTCCCGCGGAGTACGCCGCGAGGAGGACCGCCCCACGCACGACCTCCTCGGTGCTCGCGAGGACGAGGATCGAGGCGAGAACCGTCCCGATGCACGGCGCGGCACATACGGCAAAGGCGGCACCGAGGAGAGCGCTCGAGCCGCGCTGCCGCGCGCCACTCAGGAGCCCGGGAGCGACGATCCGCTCGGGCCACGGCAGCAGGCCGACGAACGTGAGCCCCAGCACGACGAGGATGAAGCCGGCGAGCTCGGTCTGGCGGTCGGCGTCGAACAGGCCGCCGATCGCAGCCGCCCCGGCGCCCAGGAGGACGAAGACGACCGTGAAGCCGGCGATGAAGGGCAGGCTCGAAAGCACGACGCGCCGCGCCGCGCCCGGGTGTCCGAGGCGGTTCGCCTCCACGGCGGAGACCGCCGAGAGGTACCCGGGCACGAGCGGGAGGACGCAGGGCGTGATGACGGAGACGAGCCCCGCCAGGAACGCCACCGGGATCCGCTCGAGCACGAGCTACTAGCTCTCGTCGAAGCGGGCGAGTTCCTCGTCGAGGCGGCGCTCGATCGCGGGATCGAGCTGCGGCGCGGAGGCGACGGGCTCACGGGCGCGGCTCCAGCGCCAGGCGAGGAGCCCGACCACGAGCGCGCCGCCGAGCAGGCCCGCGATCGGCAAGAGCCAGGCGAGCAGGTCGAAGCCCTTCTTCGGCGGGGCGGCGAGGATTTGCGGCCCGTACTCGGCGACGAGCCGGTCCTTGATCTGCTGCTTCGAGTCGCCTGCCGCGATCCGCCGTGAGATCAAAGCCCTGATCTGGCGCGCAGCCTGGGAATTCGACTGGTCGAGCGTGGTCTTGCAGATCGGGCACATCACCTCGTCCTCGAGATCGGCCAGGCTCGGCCGACCGCCCGCCTGAGCAGCGGGGACCGCGGCCAGCGCGACCACGGCGAGCAGCGCGGCGATCCACCTCATGTGGCGAGGGCCTCCTCGATCGCGTCCTCCAGATCCTCTCGGCGCGTCTCTCCGAAGATGTAGCCCGTCACGTGCCACGAGCGCCCGATGACGAAGGTGCGCGGGAGCTCCGTCGTCCCTCCGTACGTGTGCAGGACTCGGCCGTTCGGATCGCGCACGTTCGGATACTCGACGCCGTAGCGGGCAAGAAAGGCGCGCGCGTCGCCCGAGTAATCGGTCGTGTCGACGCCGATGAAGGCGACTCGGTTCCCGTAGCGCTCGGACGCCGCCTGGAACATCGGCGCCTCCCGCTTACACGGGTCGCACCAGGCTGCCCAGAAGTTGACGACGATCACCTTCCCCCTCAGGGACGAGAGGCGAAGCGTTCCGTCGCCGTTCAGGCGCTGGAGCTCGAAGTCCTTGGCCAGCGGCTTCTTACCGTCCCTGAAGGCCTCGGCGACGTTGCCCCGGTCGGCGAAGGCGGTCTTCCAGACGAGCAATGCGAGCAGCGCGGCCACCAAGCCCACCGCCGCCACTTGCCCGGCTAGCCGGATCCGCCGAGCCATCTACCCGGCGACGATGAACACGGTCGTCCCGATGTCGACGACGTTGAAGAGCCACTCGGCGTCGCTGATGTACATGCGGATGCAGCCGTGGGAGACCGAGTAGCCGATCGAGGCTGGGTTCGGGGTGCCATGGATGCCGACGCCCGGCGCCGACAGGCCCATCCAGCGCGTTCCGAGCGGGTTGTTCGGGCCCGGTGGGATCGGCTTCTGGCCCTGCGCCCAGCGCGAGTTCGGCGGGTACCACCACGGATTGCGCCATTTGACGCGGATGTTGAACCGGCCGAGCGGAGTCGGGTAGACCGACTGGCCGGTGGCGACGCGGAAGGACCGGCGCAGCCGCTGGTAGTTGTAGAGGAGGAGGCGATTCGAGCCGCGGCGGATGACGATCACCGAGCGGAAGGCGCTTCGCGTCGTCGTCGCCGGCAGCGCCCTGCCCTTGATCCGGACGGCGGCGCGGCTCGTCGCGCGGAGACGGGCGACCAGTGTCTGCGTCAGCCGGAGGCGGTCCACTGCCAGCCCCGGCCGGTCCGGAACGATCACGGGGCGCAGGCGGCGAAGGAAGACCTGCGCGTCCTGAGGTCGCCGGTTGAAGCGGCGCGCGACCGAGAAGACGTACGCGCGCAGGCGGCGTCCGTCGATTAGCACCGGCAACTGGATCTCCGCGCCAGGCTGTGCGGTTCGCGCCCGGGCGATCGCCTCGTCGACGTGGGCGCTCGCCCCGAGCGCGCCCGGCGAAGGCGCCAGGCGGTGCCGGCGGTCGAGGATCAGCGGAAGCGGCACCTCGAAGCGCTGGAGCACGACCTCGGCGGCCTCTTCCGGCGAGAGCCCGCCGACCGGGATGCCCGAGATCGTGACGCCTGGCGGGATCAGCTCCGGCGGCGCCGGAACGGTGGTCGTCGTCGCGGCCGTCGTGCCCGTCGTCACGAAGGATGCCGCGCTCACGCCCCCCGCGAGGACCACGGCCGCAAGCGCACCTGCACCGGCGCAGGCGAGCGCGCAGAGCGCCAGACCAAAGCGTCTCACGCCTGGAGTGTAGCCCTGAAGCCGGTGAAAACCCGAGGGTCGTCCGTGATCACGCCGTCCACCGCGAGCTCGTCGAAAGCGGCGACGAGATCCGGGTCGTTCACGGTCCAGGCGAAGACCGCGATTCCTCGGCCGTGACAGCGCCGGACGAGCGTGCGGGAGACGAATCGAAACTGGAGCGTCAGGACCGAGGCGCCCACACGGCCCGCTATCCGGCCGATTCTCCTGGGCAGCGCCGCGCGCATGGCGGCGAGGCCCGCTCCCGCGAGCGGCACGGCGCGCCGCCGGCCGAGACCGAGCCGGTCGCGCGGGTAGGTACGGCTCCGCGCGAGCGCGGGCTCTACGCGCCGGAGCGCGCGAAGCGTCTGCACCTCGGCCGAGCTCGCCAGGGTGCGCCCGATGAGGTCATGCCGCCGAAGTGCCGCGACGAGCTCGCTCTCGTACCCGGGCCGCTTGAGGTCTGCGAGCAGCGTCGAGCCCGGACGTCCGGCGACCAGCTCGAGCGCGGAATCGAAGGGGACAGGCTCGGCCGGAAGCTCGGAAAGCGAGTGCCCGAGCAGGAGGCGCCCGCCGGGCGCGGCGATCACGTCGAGCTCGACCATGTCGACTGCCGCCTCGAGCGCGGCCTCGATTGCGGCGATCGTGTTCGGCGGCGCGAGCGCGGCTGCGCCGCGATGCCCGATTCGAAGCAGGGGCCCATCCCCGCGCAACACCTTCATCATCAGGGCGCGGTCGGCAGCTCGAAGTCCTCGAAGCGCCCGCCGTGGGCGGCGAACTCGAGAATCATGCGGTCGGTGATCCACTCTACGGGCGCGCGGTCGTCGGTCCACGGGTCCGCGGCCGGGCCGGCGACCTCCATCTGCCGCGCCAGGAGCCGGGTCAACGGCTCGAGTCCTGAAGGAGCACGGCCGAGGCGGCGAACGAGGAGCTCCCGCGGCGCAGCGCGATCGAGCCCGATGACGAACTGGTTGAAGCGCAGCGCCTGCCAGGTGAGCACGACCGGGAATTCGGTCGCGAGCGTCCCCGAGACGCCTTCGGCCAGCCGGTGGTCGCCGGGCACTGTTCCCACGTTGAGCACGATCGCGCCGCCCGGCGTCAGGCGAGAGCGCGCAAGCCGGAAGAACTCGCGCGTCGCCAGGTAGAACGGAACGTACGGGGGGCGATAGGCGTCGATCACGATCAGGTCGTACCGATCCCGCGTGCGTCGCAGGAAGGGGCGCGCGTCTGCGGTGATGACACGGAGCCGCGGGTTGTCCCCGAGCCCGAAGTAGCGGCGCCCGACCGCGGTCACCGCCGGGTCGAGCTCGACGCCGTCGACGTCGGCTCGGGGATAGAAGACGCCGAGCGCCCGCGCGGTCGTCCCGCCTGCGTTGCCTAGAATGGCAACACGTCGCAGCGGCCGGCCGAGGAGCGCGGGCACAGCGAGATACGTGTCCCATTCTCCACCGGTGAGGACGGAGTCGCGCCGCCACATCGAGTGCACGGCCAGGCCCTCGTTCAGGTACAGGCGCCGCACCCCGTGCAGCTCCGTCACGTGGATGAACTGGTAGCGCGACTCCTGCTCGTAGATGAGGCCGCGCTCTGCGCGGACGGCGCCCGGCGGGATCGCAAGCAGAGCCCCGAGCGCGGCGGCGATCACGAGCCAGCGACGACCGACCAGTCCGGCTCCGGCGAGCGACACCAGCGCAGCCGCGGCGAGGAGCGTGCGCTGCGTGCCGATCGCGGGGATCGCGACCAACGCGGAGAGGAAGGTGCCGAGCAGGCTTCCGGCCGTCGAGAGCGCGTAGAGTCGGCCGGCAACCGATCCCGCCTCGCGGACGTCGTCGATCGCCAGCCGCACCGCGAACGGGGCGACCATGCCCAGCAGCACCACCGGCGGCGCGAAGAGCGCGAGCACGGCCACGAAGGAGCCGATTGCAGCCCCGGCCGAGATCTGATCGAGCCCGTTCACCGACAAGTCCAGAAACGGCCCGGCGGCGAAGGGCACGACCGCGATCAGCACGGCGCCGGCGAGCACGATCAAGCCGAGCACGCGAGCGCTGGGGTGACGATCGGCAACCTTCCCCCCGGCCCAATAGCCGACCGAGAGCGAGGCGAGCACGAGGCCGATCACGTTCGCCCAGACGACGGTCGAGCTTCCGTAGTACGGCGCAAGCAGGCGCGCCGCTCCGATCTCCGTCGCCAGCGAGCCGGCTCCGGCAAAGAAGACGAGGACGTTGAGGCCCAGACCGAGCCGCCTACTCTCGAGCGACAGTCCCTGCGCGGGGACGGTCCCTGTGTAGGGACCGTCCCTCGGCGGGGACTGTCCCTCTGCCTCGACCGCTTCAGCCACTGCGGCGGATGACGACGACGGCGTAGTCGTCCTCGGGCTCGCCCGCGAACGCCCGGCAGTCCTCGACGACGTGCTCGACGAGCGCCTGGGCCGAGAGGTGGCGCCCCGCCCTGAGCGCCGCGTCGAGCCGCTCCTCCCCGTACTGGTCACGCTCACGACGTGCCTCGACGAGCCCGTCCGTGCAGACGAGCAGAGCCGCACCGACCGGAAGCGTCGTGCGGAGCTCTTCGTACCGCTGACCCTCGTCGACGCCGAGCGCGAGACCGCGAGGGGCGAGCGCCGTGACGTGCCCGTCCGGAGCGAGGAGCCGCGCGGCAGGATGGCCTGCGCTCGCGGTCCGGAGCTCACCGCTTGCGGGATCGACGGTGAGGCAGATCATCGTCACGAAGCTCCCGCCCGCGAGCTCCCCCACGGCGACCTCGTTCACCTGTGCCAGCAGCTCGCCGGGATCCGGGTAATGGCGGACGAGAGCTCGGAACGCGAACTTCGCCAGCGCCATGTCCGCCGTCGCCGGAATCCCGTGACCGCTGACGTCGCCGAGGACGACTGCCAACCGTCCGTCCGGGAGCGCCAGGAAGTCGTAGACGTCCCCGCCGACGTCGACCCGCGCCGACGACTCGTAGACCGCCCCGACGTCGAGCCCGGGGACGTCGGGCACCAGCGGCAGAAGCGAGCGCTGCATCGTGTCCGTGAAGTCCTTCCGCTCCTGGGCCAGACGGGCGTTCTCGATCGCCAGAGCCGCCTGGCCGGCGACGAAGAGCACCGTCTCGAGCGCATCCGAGCCGATGCGCCGCTGCGGGTCGAGCGAGACGATCGTGAGCGTCGCCAGCAGCTCTCCGGGGGTGGCGATCGGAACGACGACGGCGCTCGCACCCTGCTCGAGAAACGGCGCGAGCACCTCGTAGGACGAGCCCAGCCCGCGCGCGCTTTCGGCGTCGAGCAGGAGCGGCTTGCCCATCCGAAAGACGTGCCGCGCCGGCAGCATCTCGACCGGCTGCGGCGGCAGGAGCAGCGGAAGAAGCGGCTCGGCCAGACGCTCGTCGACGATGTGCGGAGCATGCGGGACGAGCTGGTCGCCCCGCTCGTCCTCCATGCGGATGACTGCTGCATCTGCGTCGAGGAGCTCGGCGGCGGCCCGCGTGACCGCCTTCAGCGTCTCGTCGAGCGAGAGGCTGTGGGTGAACGAGCGTGAGATCTCGTAGAGGGCGCGAATCCGCTTCGCCGACTCCCGCTCCGAGTCGAGTGCTTCCTCGAGGTCGGCCGCGAGCCGCTCCGTCCGCTCGTGGAGCTGTGCGTTCTGGACGGCGACCGACAGCTGGCTCGCGAGCGCAGCGAGCAGTGAGGATTCGTTCGCATCGGGCTTCCGCCCCTTCGGCAGAGAGGCTGCGAGCAACCCGACGAGCTCACCCCGCGCGACGAGCGGGACGGCGAGCACCGCCTCCATTTCCGCGTCCTGTACCGCCTTCCGAACGGCCGCCAGCCGGGGATCGGCCGTCGCATCGGCGACGTAGAGCATTCCCTGAGCGCGGAGCGGGCCGAAGGCGAGCTCGAGCAGGCGGTCTGCGACGGCGAGATCGGCCTCGCCGACTCCACGCCCGGCCGCCGCCCGGAGTCGGGTGCCCTCGCGCAGGTAGACCGCTATGTGCTCCGAGCGCAGGAGCTCCGAGACGCGCGCGACTGCCGTCTCGAGCGTGTGCGCGAGCGAGAGCTTCGCGATCGCCTGGCCGACGACGACGAGGAGCGCCTCTGCCCGCTCGAGCTCGAGCGCCATCGACCGTGTCCGCTCGCCCGAACGCAGGGCCTGGGCGGCTCTGACTCCGAAGGTGGTGAGGCGGTGAAGATCGGCCGGGTCGAGGTCGACATCGGTCGGAAAGACGAGCTGGAGTACGCCCGCCGGCGGCTGTCCGAGAGCAACGGTCGCAAGGGTGCTCCCGCCCTCCCGCGTGAGACTTAGGGGCTCGTGCTCCTCGAACACACGGCGCGCCTCTGCCTCTCCTGCTGCGGGTGCGCCGTCGACGGCTCCGCCGGTTGCGAGCAGCTCGAGCTCGCCGTCGGCTCCCGGACACCAGAGGAGAGCAACCTGGGCGCTCACAGCGCGGGCGGCTATGCGAACGATCTCGTTTGCCGCCCGGGCCTCGTCGAGACCTGCGGCGAGCGCGTCTCCGGCCAGCGCAAGCGTCCGCGGGAGCGGTACGGAATCCCGTTGCGCTCCGTTCGTGCCCAGGAGTGCGTATAGCACGAGGCCGAGATAGGAGGCTGCGAGTCTCGCTGCAGTCGTCTCCGCCGGCGTGAACGAGCGTCTGGCGTGCAGCAGCTCGAGGCTCCCGAGCGGCTTCTCTCCCGGACCGGCGGGCAAGAACAGCGCGTCGGCAGCCCGCGCACGACGGGCCGCTCGGCGTACGGCCTCCGGTAGCTCATCGCCGCCCGCGGCCGCGAGCTCCGCGACCGGGAAGGCCGAACCGGCGAGCTCGGCGGCCAGCGCCTCCGAGCGGGCGACGACCGTGTTTGCCATCAGCAGCCCTGCCTCGTCCACAAGCCGGATCACGACTGCTTCGGCCCCGGTTGCGTCGCGCACCGCGTTGCCGAGCGCCTCGAGCGCCTCGCCGGGGTCGTGCTCCCCGGCCGCGCGCCGACCCACGGCCGTCAGTGCATCGAGGAACTGCTCGGAGATGCCCTCCATGTGCCTCCAGAAAGGTACTCCTCACGGCGACCCACCGGCTTTCCGCCACGCGGTCTAGACTTCCCGCATGGCCCAGCCGGCCCGGCGTCCGGAGATGGTCGACGAGTCGCTCGAGCTCGATCCGGCGGCCGTACAGCGCGCGTACCGACTGCATCGAGCGAGGCGTCGCGCCCACCGCGAACGCCGGCGAGAGACGAAGCGAGCGCAACTCCGCTTCTGGTTCGTGCTGCTCGGCCTGATCGCCCTCAGCATCTATCTGAGCATCGTCATCTGGCACCAGATCGAGCGCACCTTCGGCCTCTAGAGAGATACTTCCGCGACGTGGAGCCCTCCGAGCCCTATCCCCCCGAGCGTCCCCCGCCCCACCTCGAGCACGATCGAGCCGACGCGCTCCTCGCGCTGCCCGGCGGAATCTGGGCCGCAGGCGAGCGCATCACGGCGCTCGCAGGCTTCGTCCTGATGCTGTCGACGTTCATGGGCTGGTACGCAGGCTCGAAGCAGGGACCGACGATCGCCGTCATCGGCTGGCACACAGGGGCGATCGGGAAGCTCGTCTTCCTGCTCGGCCTCGCCGTCGTCGTGCTCGTCATCCTCCACGAGCTCGGAATCGAGCTGCCGGCGACGGTTCCGGAGAGCCTCGTCGTGATCGTGCTCGGATCCCTGGCGACGATCCTCGTGCTCGTGCGCCTGATCTCCGTCCCCGATCGCTTCTTCCCCAACGACGGGCGCGGGATCGGGATCTGGATCAGCCTGCTCGCTGCCCTCGCTCTGATCGTCGGAGGGTTGTTGCGAGCAGGCGAAGAGCTGTAGCGACCGCGAGCCCGAGCGCGGCGCCGCCGACGACGTCGAGCGGGTAGTGGACGCCGTCGTAGACGCGCGAGAACGCGATCAGTGCTGCGAGGCCGAAGAGCGGCGCAGAGGGAAGCGGCGTCAGCCAGGCCAGCAGGGCTGCGCAGGCGAAGCTCGTCGACGCGTGGCCGGAGGGGAAGCTCGGGTTCATCGGGACGTGGACGAGGGGACGCGGCTCGTCGAAGCGCAGCGGCGGGCGCTCGCGGCCGATCGCGTGGCGCAGCGCGAAGGAGGAGACGTCGGCGACGACGTCGCCTGCCAGCACGAGCATGAAGATCCCCGGCCGGCGCCAGACGAGTGCGGCGAGCGCCGCCAGCATCAACCACACGGCTCCATAGGCGCCGATGTGCGACAAGGCGACGAAGACGTGGTCGAGCCACGCCGTGCGGTGCCCGACGATCCAGCGTTCGAGCCTGGTGTCGAGCGATACTACGGCGCCGCTCGCGGTGCCGCCTCAGGCTGCAGGGCTCTGCTCTGCAGCCGTCTGAAACGATCGGTCGACGCGCTTGCGTTAACCGGCACTGCTCTAGGTCGGGATGAGCTGTTTCGTCGACTCGATCAGTTGCTGCGGGTCGAACGGCTTCCCGATGAAGCCCTGAGCGCCTCTCGTGGTCGCGTGCTTGAGCGTCTCTTCGTCGACCTTGCCGCTGAACATGATCACCGGGATCGCTCCCACCCCGTGCCGCTCCTGCACGCGGCGCAGCATCTCCCATCCGTCGACCTTCGGCATCATCACGTCGAGGAGGATGAGGTCGGGCGGTTCTTCATCGAGCGCTTCGAGACCCTCGTCCGCGCTCGAAGCTTCGCGCACCTGATAGCCCTCCATCTCGAGATTGACCCGCACGAACTCCCGGAGCCGGGGATCGTCGTCGACGATCAGGATCCGTCTCCGGGCCTCGGGCCTCGCCGTGAACGTGCCGCCGCGCTCGAGGAACCGGTCGAGGTCGTAGCGGCGGTACCGGCGGTGACCGCCCGGCGTGTAGAAGGCAGGGATACGGCCGCTATCCGACCACTTGCGGATCGTGCTCTGCGCCATCCCGAGATACTTCGCGGCCTGACCGAGGGTCAACCAGTCGATCTCGCTCGCGGGCAGCGCGTCCCTCTGCGGCTCCTGCGGCTCCTCGTCGCGCGGGTTCGCCATCGGCGAGAATCTACCTAAATATGAACTTTTCTGACATACAAACTTCCGGACCTACGGCGCCGGGACGGTCACGGTGACCGTCTCGGAGCTGAGCGTCGCCGGCACGAGCGTGCGTACGGAAGTGGCCGTACCTGCCGGCGGCGACGAGTCGTCGAGGGCCTGCCCGAGGGCAAGGCCGATGCCGAACACGATCAGCAAGGCCGCGGCGCGAAGCGCCCAGAAGCCGTAAGGGCGACGGCGGCGGCGCCGCGTCATGGGGCGTAGTCGAGCGCGCCGCGGGCGTAGAGATGAAAGGCGGCGTCCTCGACGACGGCGACGTCACCGGTCGAGGCCGCCTCGCCGAGCACCTCCGGGAGCCAACGCTCGGCTTCGCCGTAGACGTGGACAAGCTCGGCGAGCGTGAAGGACTGACCGATCCGGCGATTGAGCTCGGACCTCACCGCGTCCACCTGTGCGTGAAGGCGAACGAAACGGTCGGGCTCGGAGGCGTGCGCCTGGAGAGTGCGATGTCCTTCCGCCCACTGCTGGCGGGCGTGCTCGACTGCGACCGGGTTCATGCTCGGGGCCGGATCATAGGGGCGCCTCGCGGGGGCCCAGGCAACAGCTCGGAGGCCAGAGTGGGTCTATTTCCGCCACGATCCGCGCGCCGAGCTCGTAGCCCGGACGCGCGAGCGCGAACGCCGCGTGCGCGTGCAGGCATTTCAGCTGCTTCGGATTGCGGGAGCCGCCGATTCCAAGCTCAAGCGACGCGCCCTCGTCCGGGCCCGGCTGGCCCTCTGCGAGCTCACGGCGCAGCCGGCGCTGCTCGTCCGTGGCGAGGTCGAGGCTCGCGGCGAGCTCCGGGTCGCGTCTCGCGGCCTCGCTCCAGCGGTCGACCCCGCCCGCGGCCTCCAGGCGCGAGATCGCCGCCACGAGATGCGCGCAGGTGATGTAGTACATGGTCGGAAAGGGCTCGCCCTGCTCGTCGTAGGGCCATTGCTCGGTGACCGCGGGCGCGCTGAAGGGGCAGCGGACGACGACGCGCCGAAGCGCGCGCGGTCGGCGCCCAAGCTGGCGCTCGACGAGCTCGCGGTCGTTCATCGCGCCCGATGGTACTCAGTGCTTTTCGCTCTCGTGCTTGCGCCGCCAGGCGTTGATGCCCTTGACGATGAAGAGGCGCTCGCCGGGCTTCACGTAGCCGAGCCGGCGCGCCTCCCGCGTGATCGCCTCGGGCGTGTCGGCCTCGACGAGGCGCTGCTGGAGGCGCAGCTTCTGGGCGCGGAGCTGCCGCACCTCCTGGGCCCGCTCCTCGAGCGCGCCGCGGGTGGAGAGGTAGCTCCGCAGCGGTTGCCAGTAGAGAAAGGCGACGAATCCGACCACCGCGACCGCCAGCCAGCGCAGCAGAAAACGCCCGCGCGGCAGCCGGCGGCGAAAACGGCGCTTGGGGCGGCGTCCGGCCATCTGGAACGTCTCGTTCGCGGACACGAGTCGCGTTCCTTTTCCTGCCACCGGTTCGAGGCAGGGCCGAGCCGCCCTACTCGAAGATCCGAAACGCAAGGCCGGCGATGATCCCGACGATCACCTCGCCGGCAGCACGACTGAACATCGCGAAACAGAAGACAGCGATCCAGGCGGTCGCAGCGACACCACCGAGGTAGATCACGAAAACGTGGTTCCCTGTGGAGCCAGCGCGCCCCCTGAAGTGCGCTAGGCCTTTTCTACCTTTATGACGTTCGTGGAGCCCGGGATGTTCACCGCCGTGCCTGCCGTGATCACCACGAGATCTCCCTCCACGACGAGGCCGCTCGCACGCGCGGCTTTCAGCGAGCGGTTCCAGAGGTCCTCGACGTCCGAGGATTCCTCGATCGGCATCGGCGTCACGCCCCACTCGACGGCCATCTGCCGTCGAACCTGCTCGTGGTGCGACATGCCGATGATCGGCCTCCGCGGGCGCAGCCGAGCCACCGCCGAGGCCGTCCCGCCCGTGTACGTCGGCACGAGCAGCGCCGCAGCGCCGAGCGACTCAGCGAGGTCGCAGGCCGCGTTCGACATCGCCTGCCCCACGGTCGGCTCCTCGCTCGCGTCCGGCAGCTCGTGCCGGTAGCCGAGACTGGGCTCGATCGCGCGCGCGATCCGGTCCATGTAGGCGACCGCCTCCACGGGGAACTCGCCCGCCGCCGTCTCGCCGGCGAGCATCAGAGCAGAGCTTCCGTCGAGGATCGCGTTCGCGACGTCGCTCGCCTCGGCGCGCGTGGGCTCGAGGTGGTGGCTCATCGAGTCGAGCATCTGCGTCGCCGTGATGACCGGCTTCGCCCGCTCGAGCGCGGCGAGGATGATGCGCTTCTGGACGAGCGGGACGACCGCGGCCCCGATCTCCACGCCGAGGTCCCCGCGCGCGACCATCACGGCATCGGCCTCGGCGAGGATCGCGTCGAGCGAGTCCACGGCCTCGGCCTTCTCGATCTTGGCGATCACGTGCGCGTGGGATCCCGCGGACTCGATCAGCTCCTTCAGGTCACGAACGTCGGCTGGGGAGCGGACGAACGAGAGCGCGACGAAATCGACCCCCAGGTCGAGCGCGAAGTCGAGATCGTCCATGTCCTTCTTGGTCAGGGACGGAATCGGCACCGGGACGCCGGGCACGTTCACGCCCTTGTGCGCCGAGACGACTCCACCCGCGACGACCGTGCACCGGGCGCGTCCGCGCTCGACGCTCTCGACGTGGAGGCGGATGAGACCGTCGTCGATCAGGATCTCGTGGCCCCGCTGGAGGACCCCGCCGACCGCAGTCGGGCTCACGGGCAGCTCGCCGTCCAGGGCCGCGTCCTCGGTGGCGACCACCACGTCGTCGCCGCGGTCGAGCGTCACCGGCTGGACCAGCTCGCCGATCCGCACCTTCGGGCCTTGAAGATCGGCGATGACCGCGAGCGACCGTCCCGTCTCCGTCTCCATCTCGCGCACGAGGGCCGTCCGCTCGGCATGCTCCTCGTGCGTCCCGTGCGAGAAGTTCAGGCGCCCGGCGTCCATCCCGGCTTGGGCCATGGCGAGCAACGTCTCGCGCGACGAAGAGGCGGGGCCGATCGTGGCGATGATCTTCGTCCGGCGAGGTGTCTCGGCGGACATGCTCTCAGCGTAGCGGCACGGCTGGCCGGCTCACGGATTCCTGCTTCGCTCGTAGAAGGTATGAGCATGGACCCGCCCGACCCCACAGACGTCGCGTCGTACGAGAAGAAGCTCGCGGAGGTCACGATCGGCGGCCCCCGGCCGTTGACTTCGCCGATAGAGATCCTCGAGTACGACCCGGAGTGGCCGCTGCTGTTCGAGCAGGAGGAAGCCCGGATCCGCTCGATCCTCGGCAACCGTGTGATTCGAATCGAGCATGCCGGCTCCACCTCGGTGCCCAGCCTTCCAGCCAAGCCGATCATCGACATCGCTCTCGAGGTGCCGGACTCCGCGGCGGAGCGGGACTACGTGCCGGAGCTGGAAGCGGCGGGCTACGTCCTTCGAATCAGGGAGCCCGAGTGGTTCGAGCACCGCCTCCTCAAAGGCCCCGACACCAACGTCAACGTGCACATCTTCTCGGCAGGTTGCGCCGAGGTCGAGCGGATGCTGCTCTTTCGCGATTGGCTCCGCGGGAACGCCGCCGACTGCGAGCTCTACGCGAGCACGAAGCGAGAGCTCGCCGGCCGCGATTGGAAGTACGCACAGCAGTACGCGGATGCCAAAACCGAGGTCGTCCGCGACATCATGAGACGCGCCCAGGCCGGTTCTTGAAGACCTCCCAGCCCGAATAAGACGCCTCATCCCCCAGCTCCTCCTCGATCCGCAGCAGCTGGTTGTACTTCGCGACGCGATCCGTACGGGAGGGCGCGCCGGTCTTGATCTGGCCCGCGTTCGTGGCGACGGCGAGATCGGCGATCGTCGTGTCCTCGGTCTCGCCGGAGCGGTGTGAGATGACGACGCCGTAGCCGTTCGAGCGCGCGAGCGCGATCGCATCGAGCGTCTCGGTCAGCGTTCCGATCTGGTTCACCTTGACGAGGATCGCGTTCGCGGCCCGCTCCTCGATCCCGCGCTCGAGGCGCTCGACGTTCGTGACGAAGAGGTCGTCGCCGACGAGCTGGACCCGGTCGCCGAGCCGCTCGGTCAGCGCGCGCCAGGCCTCCCAGTCGTCCTCCGCCGCGCCGTCCTCGATCGAGACGATCGGGTACCGCTCGATGAGCGACGACCAGAACTCGGGGAGCTCCGCCGACGACGCCTCGCGCCCCTCGAACACATAACGGCCGCCTGAGAAGACCTCCGTCATCGCCGGGTCGAGCGCGATCGCGATCCGCTCGCGGTGTCCGGCGCGCTCGGCGGCCTCGACGATCGCCTCGATCGCCTCCTCGCTCGAGCCGAGATCGGGCGCGAAGCCGCCCTCGTCGCCGACCGCGGTCGCGAGGCCCCGCTCCTCGAAGAGCGTCTTCAGCGTCTGGAAGACCTCGACCGCAATTCGGAGCCCTTCGCCGAAGCTCTCGGCGCCGGCGGGAACGATCATGAACTCCTGCAGATCGAGCGAGTTCGCGGCGTGCAAGCCGCCGTTGACGACGTTCAGCATCGGCACCGGCAGCACATGCGCCTCCCCGCCGCCGACCCAGCGATAGAGCGGAACCCCGGCTTCCGCCGCGGCCGCCTTGGCTGTGGCGAGCGAGACGCCCAGGATGGCGTTCGCGCCGAGGCGGCCCTTGTTCTTCGTCCCGTCGAGCGAGACGAGCGCCGCGTCGATCGCGGCCTGGTCGGCCGCATCGAGTCCCTCGAGCGCCGGGCCGATCTCGTCGCGGACGTTTCTCACCGCCTGCGCGACGCCCTTGCCTCGGTATTCCTTCGGGTCACCGTCGCGGAGCTCAACCGCCTCGAACCGGCCGGTGGAGGCTCCCGAGGGCACCGCTGCACGGCCAATCCGCCCCGACTCGAGCTCGACGTCGACCTCGACAGTCGGGTTGCCACGCGAGTCGAGAATCTGCCGCGCCCGCACCTCGGCGATGCGCGCGCTCACACCTGCTCCTCCTTCGCGGCGTCGAAGTAGCGGTCCTTCTGCTCGAGCGAGAGCTCCCCGAAGCGCTCGCCGGCCTCGGACGCGAGCTGCTCGGCGCGCTCGACGCGGCGTGCGAAGCGCTTGGCCATCGTCCGTAGCGCGAGCTCGGGATCGACGTTGGCCCGGCGCGCGACGTTGACGGCCGCGAAGAGGACGTCGCCGAGCTCTTCGAAGACGTGCGGATCCGGCTCGGACTCGGGCGCCGGCTGCTCGGCCGCTGCGAGCGCTTCCCTCAGCTCGCGCAGCTCGTCCTCGAGATCGGCAAGCGCCCCCGCGGTGTCGGGGTACTCGAACTCGATCGCCGCGGCGCGACGCTGCAGCTTGCGCGCATAGTGCAGCGCCGGAAGCGCTTCCGGGACGTCGTGGAAGATGCCTTCGCGACCCTCGGTGTCGGTCTTGATTCGCTCCCAGTTCTCGCGCACGCGCCCGGCGGTTCGCGCCTCGACGTCCGCGAAGACGTGCGGATGCCGGCGCACGAGCTTCGCGTGAATCGCGCGCGCGGCCTGCTCCAGATCGCCGTGTCCCTCTTCCTGGAGCAGGAGCGCGAGGAAGTAGACCTGAAAGAGGAGGTCGCCCAGCTCGTCGAGGAGCTTCTCCGGCCGATCAGCCAGCGCCGCGTCGGCTACCTCGTACGCCTCCTCGACGGTGTGCGGGACGATCGTTCGCGCGGTCTGCTCGCGGTCCCAGGGACAGTCCCTCCGCAGGCGCTCCGTCAGCTCTTGCAGCTCGAGGAGCGCGTCCGCGAGCGCCACAAATCGCTACTTCGTGGTCGAGGTGGCGCCGGTGGTCGTTGCGGGCGGCTCGTACCCCACCTGGTAGGTGGTCTTGGACTCGAAGTCCTGCGCGGTCTCGTCCTCCCACGCCTGCATCTTCTGCTGCTTCTTCTGCTGGAGGAGCAGCTGGCGGATGGCCGGCTTGACCTCCTTGAGAGGCGTCGTGTGCTCCTTCGTGACCGGGGTCAGAGCCTGGATGATGTGCCAGCCGGTCTGAACCTTGACCGGCTTCGAGATCTGCTTCGTCTTGAGGGCGAAAGCGACGTCGTCGAACTCCTTCCCCTGCCGCCCCTTCGAGATCGGGAGCTTCCCGCCCTGCGTCTTCGCGCTCGGGTCCTCGGAGTACTTCTTGACGAGCTTTCCGAAGTCGGCCCCGTTCTGGAGCTGCCGGTACAGCTGATCGGCCAGTGACTTCTTCTTGACGACGATGTGCCGGATCTCGCGGGTCGCGGGCTGGACGTACTGCTCCTTGTTCTCCTTGTAGTACTTCTCGATGTCCTCGTCGGTGACCTGGACGTCCGCCGTCACCTTGTCGTAAAGCTTGTCCTGGAGCACCTTCACGAAGAGATCCTGGTGCACTTGCTCGTCCGTTGCGCCTTGCTTCTTGATCTCCTTGCGGTAGCTGGCCTCGCACTTGTCGTTGCATTTGCCCTTGACGCCCCAGTACCGGACCTTGATCCCGGTCAGTTCCTTCTCCACGTCGGCGTCGGTGACCTTGATGCCTATGTCCTCGGCGCGCTGTGCGAACTCCTCGCGACGAACCAGGTACCGCATCGCCTGCTGGCGGAAGAGTCTGTACTGATCGGTGCCCGCCTCCGGACACCCCTGGCCCTGGGCCTTCAAGCTCTTGCACGCCTGATCGATAACGCGGTCGAACTCCTGCTTCGAGATCGTCCGGTCGCCGACGACGGCGACGTCGCTCGCGCTCACGCCCTTCTTGGAGCTGCCGCAGCCGGCGGCGAGCACGGCGCCGGCGAGTGCGACGATGAGAACCGGGAACAGGCGGTATTTCATCATTAAAAGAGCGCCATTTGCAGCAACTTTACTCAGGCCGCGCGGCGCATTTTGAGTATAGCATCGACCAGCCGCAGGGCCTCCGGGAAGCCGTCGTGCTTAACTGAAACTTCATTTCGGGCCGTCGTGTAGACCGCGGTGTCGATCCTGTCGCGCAGGGCGCGCAGCTCCTCCGAGCCGAGCACGAGAGGACCGACCGTCGAGCGGCCGCCGCGAAAGACGAGGTAGTCCGCCCCGAGCTGGGCGAGCTTGAGCTTCGCCGCCTGGATGGCGAACAGGTTCTCGACGGGCTCCGGCAGCGGGCCGCAACGGTCGACCGTCGCCGCCTCGAGCTCGGCCAGCTCGTCTTCCGACTCGGTGAGCGCAAGCCGCCTGTGGAGGTCGATCTTCTGCGCCTCGCCGGGAATGTAGTCGGCCGGGACGTAGGCGTCGATTCGCGCGTCGACCCGCACCGGCCGCGCCGCGGTGCGCCGCTCACCGGAGAGCTCGGCCACCGCCTCCCCGAGCAGCTCGACGTAGAACTCGAAGCCGAGCGCGGCGAGGTGGCCGTGCTGCTCTGCTCCGAGCAGCTCGCCGGCGCCGCGGATCTCGAGGTCGCGCATGGCGATCGCGAAACCGGCGCCGAGCTCGGTGTGGTCGGCAAGCGTTGCGAGGCGGGCTCGGGCCTCGGGCGTGAGCTCCGAGGCGTCGGGATAGAAGAGGTAGGCGTGGGCAAGGACGTCGGAGCGACCGACGCGCCCCCGGATCTGGTAGAGCTGCGCGAGCCCAAGCGCGTCCGCCCGCTCGACGATCAGCGTGTTCGCCTGCGGGATGTCGAGGCCCGACTCGATGATCGTCGTCGAGACCAGCACGTCCGCGTCGCCGCGCAGGAACGAGAGCATCCGCTCCTCGAGGCCCCGCTCGCGCATCTGGCCGTGGGCGACGATCACGCGGAGCCCGGGCGCGAGCTGCTGGATCCGCTCGGCCGCCATGTCGATCGTCTCGACGCGATTGTGCAGATAGAAGGCCTGACCGCCGCGCGCGGCCTCCCGCTCGAGCGCGGTCTTCACGAGCTCCTCGTCGTACTCCCCGACGTGCGTGCGAATCGGACGGCGCCCCTCGGGCGGAGTCTCGATGACCGAGATGTCGCGCAGGCCCGAGAGCGACATGTGCAGCGTGCGGGGGATCGGGGTCGCGGTCAGCGCGAGCACGTCGACCTCGAGCCGCAGCGCGCGCAGCAGCTCCTTCTGGGCAACGCCGAAGCGCTGCTCCTCGTCGACGATCACGAGCCCGAGCTCCTTCGGGATCACGTCGCGCGAGAGGATGCGGTGCGTGCCGATGAGGACGTCGACCTTGCCCTCGGCGAACTCGGCAAGAACACGCTTGACGTCGGCCGGCTTGCGAAAGCGCGAGACCATCTCGACGCGCACCGGGAAGTCCTGGTAGCGCTCGCGGAACGTGTTCCAGTGCTGCTGGGCGAGGATGGTCGTCGGGACGAGCATCAGCGTCTGCTTGCCGTTGAGCGCGGCCGCAAAGGCGGCACGAACGGCGACTTCCGTCTTGCCAAAGCCCACGTCGCCGCAGACGAGCCGGTCCATCGGACGCGGTGCCTCGAGGTCCTGCTTGACGGCCTCGATCGCCACGCGCTGATCCGGCGTCTCCTGGTACGGGAACGACGCCTCGAGACGCTCGAGCCAGTCCTGCGAGAGGTCATGGGCGAAGCCCGGGGCACTCTGCCTCTGCGCGTAGAGGCGGAGGAGCTCTCCGGCCAGCTCCCGGATCGCCGCCCGGGCCCTGTTCTTCAGCAACTGCCAGGCGCGACCGCCGAGCTTTGACAGCGACGGTGCTCCGCCGTCCACGCCGACGTAGCGCGAGACCTTCCCGATCTGCTCGTGCGGGACGTAGAGGCGGTCCTCGCCGCGGAACGCGAGCTGGAGGTAGTCGCGGGTGATGCCGGCCACCTCCCTGGTCACGAAGCCGAGCAGCTTGCCGATCCCGTGATCCTCGTGGACGACGTAGTCGCCCGTTTTCAGCTCCGCGAACGACTGGAGCGCCCGTCCGGCGGGCGCTGTTCGCCGCGGGCGGCGGCGGAACACCTGGACGTCCGGCAAGAGCGCGAGCCCGAGGTCGCGCCAGACGAAGCCGCGTCGCGCCGGGCTGACGGCGAAGAGGAGCTCCGCCTCGGCGGGCAGCTCGTCCCCCGGCTCGACGAGGCGCGCCTCGACGCGGCGGAGGAGATTCTGCGTGCGCAGAGCCTCGCCGTGGTGCGGAAAGGCGACCACCGTGCGCAGGCCGGCGCGGACGAGGGCACGCAGCTCGTTCTCGGCCTCGGCGAGACCGCGGGCCGCGATCGCCGGCCGCTGCGCTTCGAACGCGAACGACTGGCCGGAGGGGAGCGGGTCGAGCTCGACGGCACGTTCCAGCGGGACGGGCGCGAGCTCCTCCTCCGCCCAGACCTCGCGTACCTCGGCGGGCTGCCAGACGAGGTCGGGACCGGCGGGGAGAGGCGCGACGAGATCGTCGGGAGCGAGGAGTGGTTCGCCGTTTTCATCATCGGCCAGGCGCGGCTCCACGAGATCGAGCCGGCGCTCGGCGGCCGCGTAGATCGTCGCCGCGTCGACGGGATGCAACGTGCGCTGGGTGAAGGGAGAGAAGACGCGGATGCTCTCAATCTCGTCCCCAAAGAGCTCGATCCGGAGTGGCTCGCGGCCGGTCGTCGGGTAGACGTCGGCGATGCCGCCGCGGAGCGCGAACTGGCCGCGCTCCTGCGCCTGGTCGACGCGCTCATAACCGGCGAGGGCCAGCTGCTCGGCCAGGACGTCGATGCCAGGCGTCTCGCCCACCGCGATGCGGATCGGCTCGGGATGGGCCTCGGGTGGGGGCATTCCCTCGGCGAGCGCCGTCGCGGACGCGCCGACGAGACCGCCTCGCGCGAAGACGTCGAGAGCCCGCGCGCGCTCGCCGACGAGGTGCGGCGGCGGCTCGAGGCCCGAGGCCCAGCTCACGCCTCGGCTGGGGAGGAGAGCGACGCGCTCGTCCCCCAGGAACCAGGACGCAGCCTCGGCGGCGTCGCGCGCATCGGCGTCCTCCGGCGCGAGCAGGACGAGCGCGCGGGCCAGCTCCTCGTGGAGCGTCGCGAGCAGCAGCGGGAGGGCCGGTTCCGAGACCCTCGCCCGGGTGTCGGGGAACTCGCCGAGGAACGCGCGGAAGCGCTCGCTCTCGGCGAGCTCGCGCACGAGCGGGTGGAGCACGGGCCGGTCCATGACAAGCGACGGAACACGGGGTTCCGCGGGCCTCATCGTAGTGCTGACCGAGCGCCCCGCGAGCGGCGCCTAATTACGGCACCGCCGACCTCCTCCCCGCATCGAGCCTAGCGAGGAAACACGCAGACGTGTGAGACCCGAGTGGGTCCACTGTGTGACGATTAGTTGAAGTGCTGCTGAGCCGTCTCGAGGCCCTCGGAGGCGATGGCCTCGACCGCATCGGCGGCGCGCGCGACCAGGGCGTCGACGTCGATCTCGGGCTCGAAGTCGGAGAGCACGTAATCGGCTACGGGCCGACGGTCCCCTCGCCCGGGCCGGCCGACCCCGATCCGCAAGCGCAGGAAGTCCTGGGTTCCGAGCGCGCCTGCGATCGAGCGCAGTCCGTTGTGCCCCGCCAGCCCGCCGCCGCGCCGGGCCTGAAGGCGGCCGGGCTCGAGGTCGACGTCGTCGTGCACGACGAGCAGCTGACCCGGGTCGGTCTTGAAGAAGCTCCGCGCAGCCGCCACCGACTTCCCGGAGACGTTCATGTACGTCTCCGGCTTCAGCAGCGCGAGCCGGAGCCCGTCCAGTCGCACCTCTGCGAGCTGGCCGGAGAACTTGCCTCGGAACGAGCCCTCGTGCCTGCGCGCGAGCTCGTCGACCACCCGCCAGCCGACGTTGTGCCGCGTCCGCGCATACGAAGGGCCCGGATTGCCGAGGCCTGCGACGAGCAAGTCGAGCGTCGAGGCACCCTCGCCTCGACGGCGGAAGAAGCGCACTTACTCCTCTGACGACTGCTGCTGCTCGCCGCCCTCGGCGGCCTCGCCCTCGGCAGGCGCCTCGCCCTCGCCTTCCGGCGCTTCCTCGCCCTCGGGCACTTCGCCCTCCGGCAGCTCGCCTTCCTCGAGCTCCTCTTCCTCGGGCTCGGGCTCCACGATCACGGTCGGAGCGGTCACCGTCGCCAGCACCGTCTCCTCCGGGTCGTCGAGATAGGTGACGCCCTCGGTCGGGGGCAGATCCACAAGACGCAGCGTGTCGCCGATGGCCATCCCGCTGACGTCGAGCTCGAGATGGTCGGGGATCTCGAGCGGTAGTGCTTCGATGTTGATATCGCGGCTGACCTGCGAGAGGACACCGCCCTCCTTGACCCCCGCCGGCTCGCCCACGAGCTCGACGGCGACCTGGGTCTGGATCGCCTCGTCGAGCCGTACCTCGTGCAGGTCGATGTGCGCAAGCCGTCCGCTCGGGACCTCCTGCTGGTAGTCCTTGAGCACCGCCGGGTGCGCCGTCTTCTGCCCGTCGAGGACGACGTCGAGAATCGCGTGCGTGCCGGACTCCCCGGACAGCGCGCGCCGGAGCTCCGCTGCGGGCACGGCGAAGGGGTGCGGCGGCTTTCCCCGTCCGTAGAGCACGCCCGGCACGAAACCCTCGTTGCGCAGGCGCCGCGCGTCGGGGGATCCGCGCCCTTCGCGGGGCTTCACCTCGAGCTTCACTCGTTCGCCGGCCATTTCGGCGGCGAAGTGTAGCTAGATGTCGCCTATTTCTTGATGTGCAGGTCGATCCCGAGCAGGAGCAACGGCCAGAGGACGACCGCCAGCACCGCGGACGCGATCAGGCGGATCGTGTCCAGATGCTTGAAGTAGTGCTTCTGGGCCGCGACGGCGACGCCGACGGCGATGTAGACGAGCGCAATGAAGCTGGGCCGGAACATGAAGAGATCATTCCCCCGTTCCCGCGAGTCGGAAACGACCCCCGAGCCGGTACCGCAAGCGTCTCCCTAGAAGAGCTGGTTCTCGCCGGCGAAGATCGCCGAGACGGACTCGTCGCCGAAGACGTTCATGATCGTCTCTGCGAGCAGACGCGAGACCGGCAGGACGTCGATGTTCTCCGGGCGGTCGAGCGGCTCGATCGCCACCGTGTCGGTGACGGTCACGAGGCCGATGTCGCTGGCCGCGATCTTCTCGAACGCGTTGCCGGAGAAGAGACCGTGCGTGGCACAGGCGTACACCTCGGTGGCGCCCGCCTCGCGCAGTGCCGTCGCACCGGCGATCAGCGTCCCACCCGTGAGGATCATGTCGTCGCTCAGAATCGCGACCTTCCCGCGCACGCGGCCGATGACCTCGGTCATCTCGGCGGTGTCGTGCTCGGGCCGGACCTTGTTCATGATCGCGAGGTCGCCGTCGAGCATCTGGCCGAAGCGACGGGCCATCTTCACGCGACCTGCGTCTGGCGAGACGGCGACGACCTTCTCGCCGTACAGGCCTTTGTCGCGGTAGTACTGCGCGAAGAGCGGAAGCGCAGTCATGTGGTCGACCGGCACCGTGAAGAAGCCCTGGATCTGTCCGGCGTGAAGATCCATCGTCAACACTCGGTCGACTCCTGCGACCTCGAGCATGTCCGCGACGAGCTTGGCCGTGATCGGCTCGCGCGGTCGGGACTTCTTGTCCTGGCGCGTGTAGGGGAACCAAGGGATGACCGCGGTGATCCGCTTCGTGGAAGCGAGCTTCGCCGCCTGGACCATGATCAGCAGCTCGACCAGGTTGTCATTCACCGGAGGGCTCCCCGACTGGACGATGAACACGTCGGCGCCGCGGATCGATTCGCCGTAACGGCAGTACGCCTCGTCGTTCGCGAACGTCTTGAGCGTCACCTCTCCGAGCTCGATGCCCAGCTGGCGCCCGATGTCTTCCGCGAGCGCCCGGTTCGACCGGCCCGAGAAGAGCATCAGCCGCTTCATGGGCCCCCGCTCGATGAATCGCTCGGGGCTCGGCAGCGCGTTCGTCGCCGCCGCTTCCATGCCCGGCAGCTGTGATGTCAGCTCAATCGTCTCGGTTTCGACGGACATAGCCTTCCTTGTTTTCCTGTCGGGCTCGCGCGATCGCGAGCGACTCGGGCGGGACGTCTTCGGTGATGACGGATCCCGCCCCCGTCCAAGCATCGTCTCCAACTTCGACCGGAGCAACAAATGCATTCTGGACCGAGGTCTTGACGTTGCGGCCGATCTTCGTCCGCTGCTTGGCGCTTCCGGGGTGTGGCGGCAGGTTCGCAGTGATGTTGCCGGCCCCGATATTCGTGCCCTCGCCGACGTCGGCGTCGCCAAGGTAGGAGAGGTGCGGCACCTTCGCACCCTCGCCGATGTGCGAATTCTTGATCTCCACGAATGTCCCGGCTTTCGCGCGCGCCTCGAGAACCGTTCCCGGGCGAAGGTAACAGAATGGGCCGACCGTCGCCTCCCGGCCGATGACCGCGTCCACGGCGACGACGTGCGGGCCGACGACCGCTCCCGCGGCGACGCGGGTCTTGCCGCTCAGAACGGTGAAGGGATGGATCGTCGAGTCGGGCTCGAGCTCGACCTCGGCGTCGATCCAGGTCGTCTGCGGATCGACGATCGTGACCCCGGCGAGCATGTGCGCCTCGTTGATCCGGTCGCGGAGCGCCGCGCCCGCCGCCGCCAGCTCCACCCGCGTGTTCACGCCCTCGGCCTCGACCGGATCGGAAGCGACGGAGGCGGCGACATGTGCGCCATTCTCAACCAGATGGCGTACGGCGTCGGTGAGGTAGAGCTCGCCCTGCTCGTTCGCGGTGTCGAGCTGCTCGAGTGCCGGCCAGAGACGTGCAGCGTCGAACACGTAGATCGATGAGTTCATCTCGCCGGCCGCGAGCTGCTCCGGCGTGGCGTCGGCCGCCTCGACGATCTCGCGTACGCCGCCGCGTTCGTCGCGGATCACCCGCCCGTATTCGCGGGGCTCGGACGGCAGGAAGGAGAGGACGGTGGCCGCCGCTTGCTCGCGCCGGTGCGTCTCGAGCAGCTCGCGCAGCAGGTCGGCACTGAGCACGGGCGTGTCGCCCGAGAGGACGAGCAGGTCGCCCTTCACCCCGTCGAGCGCGGCCCGTGCAGAGGCGAGCGCATCACCGGTGCCGAGCGGCTCGGCCTGGACGGCGACCTCGACTCCGTCGAAGGCGTCCTTTCCCTCGGGCGAGGTGACGACCACGAGCGGGTCTGCGCCGAGTGCCCGCGCCGCCTCGACAACCCAGTCGACCAGCCGTCGGCCGAGCAGTGGGTGGAAGTGCTTCGGCGTCTGCGAGCGCATGCGCGTGCCGAGTCCTCCGGCCAGGACGACAGCTGCGAGTTTCGATGAGGTCATTCCGCGAGGTGTGCTGGGGCGCCAGGATTCGAACCTGGGATCACGGGACCAAAACCCGTTGCCTTACCACTTGGCTACGCCCCAGAGTAGAAGGAACACTCTCTCAACCAGTCTGCCACGCGTTGAAGGCGCGTTGGCACACGGCCGCGTCGGCGAAGCCGGCACGGCCTCCATGTCCGCTTCGCCAGCGAAGCCTCGGCTTGGCTACGCCCCAGGGCGCTCAGGTCTCCAGTGTGCCACGCCCCCTGACTTTGCAACAGACTGTTGCAAAGTTGGAGAGGTCCCATTAGCGCCGGTCTGAAAGGAGCAAGATCAGCGCGACGACCGCGATCGCGGCCACGGCGATCAGCGCGAGCGTCCCGACGAGGATCACGAGCACCGGGATCAGCGCAACGAGGGCCTGCGAGACGGCGGCGATCCAGCCCACCTGGCGCGCGGCATCGGAACGGAGCCGGCTGCCGGCCCAGAAGTAGGCCGCGATCACAGCGACCGCGACGATGATCGCGACCTGCCACGGGATGGCGTGGACGACGACGAGCAGGCCTTCGATGACGGCGATCCAGAACGCCGCCCGCAGCCTGCGCTCGCGGAGCCAGCGACCGGTCCGAGTGGTCTGGTGTTCGACAACTGCGCGCTGCTCGAGCACGGGCACAACCTTACCGAGTGGGCGAGGCGAGCCAGGTCCGCCCGCGGGCTCCGAGCGCTTGGCGCGCGGCCTCGGCCCCTTCGCGGCGGGCGAAGAGCCCATACACCGCCGCTCCGGCGCCGCTGACGTCGGAACGGAAGGCGCCGAGCTCGCGCAGCTCCTCGGCGAGAGGCGACGATGCGAGGTCGTTCGGCGGCAGGGCGGCGAGGTCGGCGGAAGTCCGTGCTTGCGCCAGCGCCTCACGGAGCGCGTCGCGACGCTGCTCGAATCCTGGAGCGCCGTCGAAGGCCTCGTAGACAGCTGCGGTCGATTCCTTCTTCGCGCCGCTCGGGAGCACGAGCAGGACCCAGTAGTCCTGCGGCAGGGCGAGCGGCGAGAGCTCGCTGCCGTCGCCGAGACCGAGCTGCGAGCCCGCCGTGAGGAAGAACGGGACGTCGGCTTCTCGATTCTCACGCTCCAGCGCGGCTCGACTCCGGCCGCGCCGGCCAGGGCGACGAGCGCGTCGCGGACGAGCGTGTCCTCCGCGAAGCCGCTGATCTCGAGCGCCGCGGCGGGCTCGAGCGAGATCCTGTCTGCGAGGTCGATCCGCTGGAGCACAGTCGCGACCTCGTGCTTGCCGTCGGCGCGCCGAGGCCCGACGACGAGAGCGAGGTTGATCTTGGCCGGTGCAGGCTCCTCTCTCATCGAAGCGCCTCGGCGAGACCGACGAAATCCCGGGGCTCCAGCGCCTCCGCTCGAAGATCCGGCGCGCGTCCGATCGCGGCGAGGGCCTCGACTCCCCGTGGGCGCTCGGCAAGTCCAGCGAGCTCGAGTGAGTTGGGCAGCGTCTTGCGGCGGTGCGAGAACGCGGCCTCGACGACCCGCTTGATCCGCGAGTAGTCGGCGGGGAGCCCCGTGCGGCGAAAGGCGACGAGCGCCGACTCGACGTTCGGCGGCGGCCGGAAGACCGTGCGCGAGACGGGGTGGAATCCGGTGCGCTCGACGACCAGCTGAACGAGCACAGATACAGCCCCGTAGGCCTTCGTGCCCGGCCGGGCGAAGAGGCGGTCGGCAACCTCGCGCTGCACCATGACCGTCCACTGCCGGACGCTCGGCAGGCCCTCGAGGCTCTCGACGATGAGCGGTGTGGCAATGTTGTACGGGAGGTTCGAGACGAGCTTTCCGGGCGGAGGCTCGAGCGCGGCGAGGTCGAGCCGCAGCGCGTCGCCGAAGCGCAGCTCGACGTTGGGGCGGCTCGCGAAGCGCTCGGTCAGGTAGGGCTCGAGCGCGGGATCGAGCTCGACCGCGTGCACGTGCGCGACGCGCTCGGCCAGGTAGGCGGTGAGGATCCCGAGACCGGGGCCGACCTCGAGCACCACGTCGCCCGGCTCGAGCTCGGCCAGCCGGCCGATCACGCCGAGGATGTTCTCGTCGACGAGGAAGTGCTGACCGAGCTGCTTCTTCGGAGAGATCACAGGGAGAACGCCGTGGCGGCATTCGCCTCGATCCGCGCCGCGAGCTCGTCTGCATCCTCGCTGCGGGCCTCGGCCAGCGCGGCCACGATCAGCACGACGTTTGCGGGCTCGTTCGGCCGGCCGCGCCGGGCCTGCGGGGCGAGGTAGGGACTGTCCGTCTCGGCCAGGATCCGCTCGGCCGGGACCTGTGCCGCGGCCGCCCGCAGGTCGCCCGCCTTCGGATACGTGACGTTGCCGGCGAACGAGACGTAGTAGCCGCGCTCGACGACCGTGGCGAGGAGGCCGGGCGAGGAGAAGCAGTGCATGACGACGGTGCCGTCGAAGCCGGCGAGGGCGTCCGCGGTGTCCCGCTCGGCATCGCGCGTGTGGATCACGACCGGCCTTCCGAGCTCGGCGGCGAGCTCGAGCTGAGCCTCGAACAGTCGCCGTTGCCGGTCGCGCGGAGCCCCGCTGCGGAAGAAGTCGAGACCGGTCTCGCCGACCGCGACCACTCGTTCGTGCGCGAGAAGCTCCCGCAGCTCCCCGATGCGCGAGGCCTCGCCACCGTCGGCCCGGTGAGGATCGATGCCGACTGTGGCGAAAACCTCCTCGTGCAGCTCGGCCAGCTCGACAGCGGCCCTGCACGACTCGATGCCGGTTCCGACCGTGACGATCCGCTCGACGCCTGCCGCTCGCGCCCGCCGGATGAGCGCGGAGGGCCGGTCCGCGCACGCGTCGAGGTGCGCGTGCGAATCAATCACGCGGCGGCGGCTTCGGGCTCGTCGCCGCCCGCTCGCGCCCGCATCCGTTCGAGCTCCTCGGCGACGACCGTTTCCGGATCGAGCTTCTTGAAGAGCGGACGCGGCTTGGACAACGCGCGCCCGGGCGGCAGCTCGCTCGGAGCCCAGCCTCCCTCCCAGCTCGCGTAGTCGCCGGTCAGCACCTCGTGCTCGTCGCCTTCCTCTCCGACCTCGCCGAGCTCGAGCGGGCCGGCGATCGTTCCCTCGTAGCCGAGCAGCTCGTGCAGGGCCTGGGACGAGAAGGGGAGAAACGGCGTGAACATCGTCTTCAGGCTGTCGATCGCGCGCAGGGCGACGTAGAGGACGGTCCCGGCACGCTCTCGATCGGTGTCGATCAGCGCCCACGGCTCCTGCTCGCTCGTGTACTGGTTGACGAGCGACGCGAGACGCATCGCCTCGGCGAGCGCGGCCTTGTAGCGCGCCGACTCGATCGCCTCGCCGACCGTGTCGAACCCGGTCGCGATCTCCGCGAGCAGACGGCTGTCGGACTCACCCAGCGCGCCCGGCTCGGGAACTGCGCCGAAGTTCTTGTGCGCCGCGGTCAGCGTCCGGTTGACGAGGTTCCCCCAGTTCGCGACGAGCTCGTCGTTGTTCCGGCGGACGAACTCCGACCACGTGAAGTCCGTGTCCTGGGTCTCGGGCCCCCCGGCGGTCAGGAAATAGCGAAGCGGGTCGGGCTCGTAGCGGCTGAGGAAGTCGCCGACTTCGATCGCCACCCCCCGGCTGACGCTGAACTGCTTGCCCTCCATCGTCAGGAACTCGCTCGCCACGACGTCGTAGGGCAGGGTCAGGGGCCCCTTGCCGGCGCCGAGCTCGCCGCCTGCCCCGTAGCCGACGAGGATGCTCGGCCAGATGACGGTGTGGAAGACGATGTTGTCCTTGCCCATGAAGTACGAATGGCGCGCATCCGGGTTCTGCCACCAGTCCCGCCAGGCATCGGGCGTCCCCCTGTTGGCGGCCCACTCGACCGCCGCGGAGAGGTAGCCGATGACCGCGTCGAACCAGACGTAGATCCGCTTGTCCTCGCGCTCCGCGTACTCGGGCGGCACCGGGATCGGGACGCCCCAGTCGAGGTCGCGCGTGATTGGCCGCGGCTTCACGTCCTTCAGCAGGCCGAGCGAGAAATTGCGGACGTTCGGTCGCCAGTGCTCCTGCTTCTCGATCCATTCCGTCAGGCGTGGGGCGAACGCCGGCAGATCGAGAAAAAGATGGTTCGTCTCCTTGAAGACCGGGGGTGTCCCGTCGATCTTCGAGCGAGGATTGATCAGGTCGACGGGGTCGAGCTGGTTGCCGCAGTTGTCGCACTGGTCGCCGCGCGCCGGATCGAACCCGCAGATCGGGCAGGTGCCCTCGATGTACCGATCCGGCAGCGTGTGACCGGTGGTGGAGGAAAACGCCCCGAGCGTCGTCTTCTCGACGATGTACCCGTTTTCGTACAGGGTCCGGAAGAGATCCTGGACGACCCGGTAGTGGTTGCGCGTCGTCGTCCGCGTGAAGAGGTCGTACGACAGGCCGAGGTTCCGCAGGTCTTCGCGGATGATCCGGCTGTAGCGGTCGGCGGTCTCACGCGGGGACAGTCCCTCGCGATCGGCGGCGACCATGACCGGCGTCCCGTGCTCGTCGGTCCCGCTGACCATCAGGACCTCGTCGCCTTGCAACCGGTGATAGCGGGCGCTGATGTCTGAGGGCACGCCGAAGCCGGCCACATGGCCGATGTGCCGCGGGCCATTCGCGTAGGGCCACGCGACGGCGATCAGGACGCGCTGTGACGGGCGGTTCGGCGAGATTCTCCTCCGGGGCGGGCTGGGTGACGGACATCTTACGGAGGTCGTGCCGGGCAAACCCGGCCGGCGCGGGCTTCCTCGAGGCCTGCCGCACGCGAACGGCGCCGGTCCCGACGAGACCCAGTCCGATGAGGGCGAGGAGCAGCAGGAGCGCACGTCTCCGACGGCCCGTGGAGCCGTGCTCACGCCCTCCGGTAAGGCGCGAGGCGGACTCGAGGCCGGCCGCCGAGGCACTCGCGCGACCGCGCAGCCCTAGAGGCTCGCGCGGCGTCGCGGGAGCCGACGAAACGTCGTCCGGCCTCGCTGTCCGCGGCGCAGACTGACCGTGAGCCGCTCGAGGCGCATGCGCCTTTCGGGATGTCATCTCCGTCGAAGCCCGGCGGGAATGAGCAAGACCGGGTCCCGCGGCCGACGCGGCGCGCACAGGCTGCGCTTTGACCGCCGCGCGCGACTCGACCGGTCGCGGCGAGGGCTGCGCGGGCGGCCTCACCCGGGCAGGCGCACGGCGTGCGCGCGGAACTGCGCTCGGCGCGACGGGAACGGCGACGGGCTCGGGAGGCGCCGGCTCGGCAGCGGGCTCAGACGCGGGCGGCGGCGGAGCGGCCGGGCGGGCGGGAAGGAAAAGCAGCGGATCGAGGTACCCGTGCGGGTCGGACGTCAGGCGGATGCCGAGGTGCACGTACGGCTCGGGCCACTCCGGCTCGCCGCTGGGGCCGATCGTGCCGACGACCTCCCCCTCGTCCACGGCCGTCCCCACGCCGACTCCGATCGCTCCCAGGTGCACGAGCGTGACCGAGTAGCCGTCTGCGGTGCGGATCGTCAGGCACTTCCCCTCGCGCGGGACCGATCCCGCGAACGAGACGACGCCGGACGCCGGCGCGCGCACGTCGCCTCCCGTCGGCGCCGCGATGTCGATTCCCCGGTGCTGCCCGGCTCCGTAGGGATCCTGGCCGCCGACGAACGGCCGCAGCACCGGCCCATCCGCGGGCCAGCTCCACGCAGACGCCACCGGGGCGAGCGCGAGCAGGGCGAGAAAGCCGATCAGGATGCAGTTGCCTAATTTGACAACCATGCGGCCAGAATAGCGAGACGATCTGCTGTTGTCAAATCAGCTTACAGCGAGGCTCGATAAAGCTGGTTCCGGGAGTGCCCGGTCAGCCTGGCGACGACGTCGGCCGCCTGCCTGCGCCCCGCGCCGGCCCGGACGAGCTCGGTCACCGCGGCGCGGGCCTCCTCTTGCGTTCCGCCCGCAGCCGTCTCGAAGGCGCCGAGGACGACCGTGATCTCCCCCTTTGGCGGCTCATCGAGACGGGCGGCGATCTCGGCCGCCGGACCACGGATGATCTCCTCGAAGCGCTTCGTCAGCTCGCGGCAGACGGCGACGGGACGCTCCGGCATCGCCTTCGCCAGCGACGCCATGCTCGCAGGGAGGCGTCGCGGCGACTCGAACGCGACCGCGGCGTGCGGCCAGCGCGCCAGCTCCTCCCACAGCTCGACTCGGGCCTTCTCGCTCCTGGGCAGGTAGCCGAGGAACTGGTAGCGGTCGGCGACGAGGCCGCCGGCGACGAGTGCGGTCTCGACCGCAGACGGCCCGGGCAGCACCGTCACCGGCGCGCCCTCCTCGAGCGCGGCCGAGATCAGCCTCGCGCCGGGATCGCTGATCCCCGGCAATCCCGCGTCGCTCGTGAGTGCGATCCGCTCACCGGCCCGCAGCTGCGGCAGCACCTCCGCCGTGCGCCGGGCCTCGTTGTGCTCGTGGTAGCTCTTCAGGCGCGCGTCGACCCCGTGCCGCTCGAGCAGGATCCGTGTCCGCCGCGTGTCCTCGCAGAGGACGAGGTCGGCCTCCCCGAGCTCGCGCAGGACGCGCAGCGTGACGTCTTCGAGGTTGCCGATCGGAGTCGCGCAGATCGCGAGCGGCACTACGGCGCTCGCTTGCGACGCCGTATCGAGGCCGTGCCGGCTTTGCCGGCGCGGCCGCCTGCTTCTGCCAGCGCCTCGAGCCCGACGAACGCCGCGCCGACGAGGCCCGCCTCGGTGCCGAGCTCCGCCGGGACGATGCGGACGAGGTCGCGGGCCGGTCGCAGCGCTTCCTGCGCCACGACTTCGCGTGCCGGCTCGAGCAGGAGGTCGAGCGCTTCGGCGAAGCCCCCGCCGATGACGACGAGCTCCGGATTGAAGATGTTGACGAGGCTGCCGATGCCGGCTCCCAGCCGCCGCCCGATCTCGCGTATGGCCTTCGCCGCCGCGTCGTTTCCCTCACGGGCGGCCTGGACGAGACCGCGCGCGTCCGCGCCCGCTCCGAGAATCTCCGCCGCCGCCCGGTCCGCGGCCAGCCCCGACGCGAGCTGCTCGAAGTGGCCGTGGCCGGTGCAGTTCCCCGCGCAGGGCTCGCCACCGTAGTCGAGGACCATGTGGCCGAGCTCGGCCCCGGCGCCGACGGAGCCCCGATAGAGCCGCCCGTCGAGCACCAGGCCCCCGCCGATGCCGGTCCCGAGGGTGAGCATCACCATGTGCCGCGTCCCGCGGCCCGCCCCGATCCGCCACTCGGCGAGCGCGGCCACGTTGGCGTCGTTGTCGATCGCCGTCGGCAGCGAGAAGCGCTCGCGCATGCGGTCGCGAAAGTCGAGATCGCCGAGCGGGACGTGTACCGAGCCGACGACGTGACCGGAGCGCTGGTCGATCGTGGACGGGATTCCGAAGCCGAGCGCCGCCACCTCGTCGCCGAGCAGCTCCTCGACGCTGCCGTCCAGCGCCGCGAGCACGTCGGCCTGGGAACCGGTGGGCGTCGGCCGTTCGAGCCTCCGCTCGATCCGGCCCTCCTGATCGACGACGCCGGCCGCGATCTTCGTCCCGCCGAGGTCGATCCCGATCGCCCGCTCACCCGACACGTCGCTACGATACGCCGAGCGTGGCGCAGGAAGAGAAGCCCTACCGCGTCTACAGGGGCGGGCGCGTGAAGGGCCGCGTGCCGACGCTGCCGAGGCCCGAGCGCGCGCCTGCCGGCGACGGCCGTAAGCCGTTCCGCTTCAAGGGCCCCGGGCCGAAGCCGAAGCGCCCGAAAGGGAAGGCGAACTGGCGGCGGCGCGTGCTCGTCGGAGTCGCCCTGCTCTTCGTCCTGGTCTTCGTCTGGATCGTCGCCAGCTACCTCGCCCTGCGGAGCGGGACGAGCGCCGCGAACAAGCGCCTCTCCCCCTCGGCGAAGGCCGTGCTCGTGCCCCAGAGCGGGCTCATGCTCTCGCACCCGAGCATCACCCTCCTGCTCGGGACCGATCACTCGACGCGAATCCGGGAGCGCGCCGGCTTCCAGCGCTCGGACTCGATCATGCTCCTGCGCACCGATCCTGGAAAGGGACGGCTCAACTACCTCTCCCTGCCGCGCGACCTGCGCGTGAACGTGCCGGGGCACGGCTTCGACAAGATCAACTCGGCGTTTCAGATCGGCGGCGCCTCGCTCGCGATTCGCACCGTCCGCGGGTTCACGGACGTCGAGGTGAACCACGTCGTCGTCGTCGACTTCGACGCCTTCACGAAGGTGATCGACAAGGTCGGCGGGGTGACGATCGACGTTCCGGCGCCGATCCTCTCGAACAAGTTCGACTGTCCGTACGCGACGCAGGCCCGCTGCGACCGCTGGCAGGGCTGGCGCTTCGCGAAGGGGAAGCAGCACATGGACGGGCGCCGCGCCCGGGTCTACGCCCGTATCCGCGAGAACAAGCTCGATCCCCGCGAGACCGACATCACGCGCGGCGAGCGCCAGCAGGCCGTGATCCAGGCGCTCCTCTCGCGGCTGACGAGCCCCGGCGTTATGGTCAAGCTGCCGTTCATCGGCGACGACATCATGCGGCCACTGACCACGGACCTCTCTGCCGGTGAGCTAGTCCAGCTCGCGCTCGTGAAGAAGAAGACGGGCCACGAGCTGCACTGCCGGGTCGGCGGCACGACGAGCGGCTTCGGGGGCGGGTACCTGCTGCCCGACGAGGAGAGGCTCAGGACGCTCGCGGCCTTCCTCGGCCGTTCCGCGCCGCAGCCCCCGCTCCCGGGGTCCGCGTTCGGCTCGGGGTGCCTCTAGTAGTGGGAATCCTCTCCTGGATCCTGTTCGGGCTCGTCGCGGGCGCGATCGCCCGGCTCGTCGTGCCCGGTGCCCAGCGAATCGGCTGCCTGGCGACGACCGCGGTCGGCATCGTCGGCGCGCTCATCGGCGGGCTGATCGGCGAGGTCGTGCTCGGCCACGAGGTGCATTTCCGCTGGGATCTGGGGCCGTTCCTGCTCGCGGTCGCCGGCTCGGTCGTGCTGCTGCTCGCGCTCGAGGCCCTCCGCGGCCGCCGCGGCTGGGGCTAGCCAGCCCTAGGACTCGGCGACCTTCTTGACGTCCTTCTTGTCGCCCTTGTCCGAGTCGCCGGCGGGCTTGTCGCCGTCCCGCGAAGATTCCTTCTCCTTCTTGCGCGAGCCGCGGCCGTAGTCGGTCGCGTAGAAGCCCGAGCCCTTGAAGTGCACCGCGACCGGGTAGAGAACGCGCTGCACGGGGCCCTCGCCGCAGATCTCGCAGGTCTCGACCGGCGGATCCGACATCTTCTGGAAGACCTCGAAAACGTGCCCCTGCGGACACTTGTACTCGTAGATGGGCACGCGGCCGAAGGCTAGCAACGGCCTGGGAAGTGCTAGGTTCGGCGCCCCGCTCGCGATGCGGGATGTCGCCCACCTTGTCGACGACGACAGCGACCCGCCGGCCGGCCTCGGCCGCCACTCTCAGGCTCGTGCTCGCGGAGCACTGGTTCCCGCTCGGGATCGCCTGCTGCTGCCTTGCGGTCGGGGCGTTCTTCCTCGCTCAACTGCACGCCTGGCCGCCGCACGAGGACGAGACGCTTGCGCTCTTCGTCGGCCGGGACTCGCTCGGCGGGCTGCTCCACACCGTCCATGCCGAGCGGGGAGGAGCGCCGCTCCATTTCCTCGTCGCGTGGACGGTCGTCCAGCTCGGCGGAGGCCTGACGGCTCTGCGGCTGGCCTCGGCCGTGTGCGCCGTGGCGGGCCTGCCCGTTCTGGCGGCCCTCTCGGCACGACTCGCCGGGCGCCGGGTTGCGCTGGCCGCGACCGCGGTCGCCGGGGCGAGCTGGCTCCTGCTCTTCCACGGGGTGTACGGACGCATGTACAGCGCTTTCCTGCTCACGAGCGCCCTCTCGTACCTCGCCCTGCTCCGTGCGGTCGAGCGGGACAGCGGCAGGCGCTGGGCGCTCTGGGGCGCGGCGACGCTCGCCGCGATCGCGACCCACCCGTACGGCGCGCTCGTTCTCGGCTCGCAGGCAGCGTTTGTTCTCGCGCGCGCGAGAACGAGAAACGCCTGGGTCGCGCTCGGAGCGGTGACGCTCGCGGGGCTGCCCTTCTGGCTCACCTACCGGGTGCTGGCGGAACGACTCGACGTGGGCGGAGGGCAACGGGTCCGGCTTCTCGGCTACCTGCAAGACGCGGCGGGCGACTCGTCGTCCGGCTTTCTCCCGGTGCTCGCGCTGCTGCTCGCGGTCGCCGCGCTCGGCTGGTGGCGGCTGCGGCCCGATGCGCGAGTGCTGACCGCATCGATCGTCGTCGTCCCCGCCGTCGCTCTCGGGCTTGCGCACCTCGGCCACTCGGCCTCGCCCGAGTCCAGGCACCTGATCTTCGCGCTGCCCTTCTTCAGCACGGCGCTCGCAGCGGGGCTCTTCCGCCTCTTTCGCGCGCGAGCGGTGCTCGTGGCAGCACTCGCACTCGTGCTCACGGCCGAGGTCGCGTGGGCCTGGCACCGGACGCCCGCCCTCTTCGAAGGCGAATCGGCGGCGCGAATCGAAGCGCGTACCACGGCCTCTGCGTGGCTCGCGGAGACGGCGCGTCCGGATGACGTCCTCTTCGGATACGACCCGGTGTTCCTCGGGGCCTGGGAGCGAGACCGGGACTTCCCGGAGACGGTCGTGCCGCGGGCTGACGCGAAGCTCGCGGTCTCGGCGCTTCGGTCCCCGCGCTCGCTGGGCCGCGGGGTCTGGGTGCTCGACGCAGGCGACAGCAACAACCGGCCGCCGCGAGCGACCATTCCCTACCGGCTGCCGAGCCCGGCCTTCGAGGGGCGGGTCTTCGGCCCCTACCTGGTCCTTCGCACACTAACGCCGACGCGGACGCCGAGCCGCTACCTGAGCCTCGCCGAGAGCGCGATGCGACTCGGAACCGAGCTGGGGATCGTCGACGACGACGGCAACCTGCACACGATCCTGCTCGCGGAACGACGGCTCTAGCGACGCTCCCGCTCGATCGTTTCCCGGAAGCACGGCGCGTCCTCGAACGCGGCCAGGCCGACCGGACGGACACTCGGCGCGGACGTCCGTCTCCGGCGAACCGCGGCCAGCACGGCAGAGGCGCCGAGCAGCCCCCCGAAGAGAAAGGAGCGCAGACGGCTCCGGCGGTGCTCGTCAGCCGGCACGGAGCAAGCGTAGCCTCGCGCCCTCGGCGACGTCGATCCCGAGGTCGTAGTAGCCCGCCAGGGCCGTGTGATAGCGGCCCGCGGTCGCCCCCTGCGCCTCACGGAGAAGTCGCTCGATGGCGGCTGCGATCGCGGGCCGGTCCTCGAGAGGGCCGCGGCGCTCCAGGATCAGCCAGCCGTCGATGCGCTCGACCCTGTACCCGGGGCCGAGGCGCTCCCGGAGCTGGGCGAGCCGGATCTCGGAGCTCGCCACGGGAACCGAGACGAAGACCGACCCCGCCGGCAGGTCGACACGCCGGATCGCCCGGGCCAGGAGCTCCGGCTGGGCCCTCGGCATCGCTGTCGCGCGGCCCGACGCCGGCAGGGCCGCGAGATGGACCGACGAAAAGGGGAAGAGGACGTCTCCGGGACGGATCTCGGCCCGCAACCGAGTCGCAGGGCGTGCGAGCTCCTTCTCGGCGCCGAGGCCCGCCGGGAACTTGAGCTCGCGCGGATCGTGGACGCCGGTCGAGCCGAGCCCGGCCACGAGGGTGAGCACGCCGAGCGCGGCGGCCTGAACCGGGAGGCGCTCGACGCGAAGCAGCCGTTCCACCCCCACTCCGACCGCGGCCGCCCACAGCGGAACGGCGTACATCAGGTGCCGCGGCGAGAGGTCGGGAGATGAATGGCTCCGAACGAGAAGGAAGAGGACCGGCGGCCCCAGCATCCAGAGAGCAGTGAGAGTCGCCACCGCCGGTCGGTCACGCGCGAGCACGACGAGCCCGATGACTCCAAGCCCGAGGAAGACGGCCAGCGGGACACCGCTCCCTCCGGCCGCGCCGCGGAAGACGTGCTCGAGCTGGTTCCAGGTCTCCCCGGGCCCGGCGAGCGAGTGGCCGCGGCCGCCGACGTCGAACCTGTCCGCGAGGCGGAGGTCGAAGAACGCGAACGGGATCATTGCCGCGCCCACTGACAGCGCGGGCAGGGCCGGCTTCAGCGGGCGCCCCCGCCAGAGGTAGAGGGCAACCGCCGCTTCGGCCGCGACCCCGATTCCTCCGTACGGGTGGGCCGCGGGCAGGAGCCAGGCCGCGAGCGCTGCCGTGAACGCTGCCTCGCCGGTTCGGCGCTCGAGCGCGCGCACGAAGAGAACGGCGGCGAGACCGCCGGCGAAGGCGAGGAGGGCGTACATGCGAGCGACGCTCCCGTAGATCGTCAGCAGCCCCGAGGTCGCGCCTGCTATTGCAGCTCCGCTCGCGGCAACGGGACCTGCGAGCCGCCGCCCCAGCTCGAAGCACGTGGCGACGGCTCCCGCCGCGAACGCAACCGAGAGCCAGCGCAGGGCATCGGCCGACGAGTCCATCCAGAGCACCGCATGGACGAGCAGGAAGTGGAGCGGAGCGCCCCCGCGGTCCCAGACGACGGTTGCGAGCAGCTCGCCCAGAGGCCGGGCTCCGATCAGCCCGGCCACCGCCTCGTCCTCGACGAGCGGCTTTCCGTGGACATCGCGTGCGAGACGGACGAGCAGGAGGCCGAACGCAATCGCGGCCGGAAGGAAGACCAGCATCTGCCCGGATCGAAGGCGGCGCATGCGACGATCCTAGGCATGCGCCTGTGCGCCCTCGGTGACCTGCTGCTCGACGTCGTCGTTCGCACCGACGGCGCCGGAGGGCCCGAGGTCGAGGGAAACGCCGAGACGCGGGTCGGCGCGGGCGGGCAGGCTGCGAACGTCGCCGCCTGGGCCTCCTCGCTCGGCGCTGAGGCGCGTTTCGTCGGCAAGCGGGCCGGGGACGGCGCCGGCGAGCTGGCTGCGCGCGAGCTCGAGGGTCACGGCGTCGAGCTCCTGGGCCCCGTCGCCGAGGGGAGGAACGGCGTCGTCGTCTCGCTCGTCTCGCCTGACGGCGCGCGCACGATGCTCTCCGACCGTGGGGTAGCGCCGGGGCTGCGGGCGGAGGAGCTCGACGTGCGCTGGTTCGCGGGCTGCGAGTGGCTGCACCTCTCCGGCTACTCGCTCTTTCTCCGTCCGATCGAGGAGGCGGCGGCCAAGGCTGCCGGGGCCGTGAAGGCGCAGGGCGGCCGGCTGAGCGTCGACCTCTCGTCCGCGGCCGGAATCGAGGCCTACGGGCCGAAGCGCCTGCTGAGGCGCCTCGCTCTCCTGGAGCCGGACGTCGTCTTCGCGAACGAAGCCGAGCTGGCCGCGATCGGGGCGGAGCCTCCGACGGCCGCGCTCGTGGTCAAGCGCGGCGCGGACGGCTTCACGGTCGACGGGCAGGAACATCCGGCTCTGCCCGCGGAGATCGTGGACACGACCGGCGCGGGCGACGCGCTGGCCGCCGGCTACATCGTCGGCGGCGCGACGATCGCGGCCCAGGCCGCCGCCCGCTGCGTGGCGAAGCTCGGAGCGATGCCGTGACCGCCGTCGCCCCTGAAGTCGCGGATGCCCTCGCGCGGCGTAGCGCGGTGGTCGCGCTCGAGACGACGCTCGTCGCACACGGCTTTCCCGGCGACGAGGGGATAGAGGTCGGCCTGAAGGCCGAGCTCCGCGTGCGGGAAGCCGGCGCGGTCCCAGCGACCGTCGGCGTCCTGGACGGAGCCGTCCGCGTCGGGCTCTCGGAAGCGGAGTTGCGGCGGTTCACAGAAGAGGCGCGCAAGGTCGGGCCGCGCGACCTCGCCGCTTGCGCGGTCCAGGGCGCGGTCGGAGCGACCACGGTCGGGGGCACGCTCGCCGTTTGCCGCGCGGCCGGAATCGGATTCATGGGGACCGGCGGCATCGGCGGCGTGCACCGAGGAGACCGGCTCGACGTCTCCGGCGACCTCGGCGAGCTGGCTCGGACGCAGGCTCTCGTCGTCTGCTCCGGGGTCAAGTCGTTCCTGGACGTCCCGGCGACCGCGGAGCTGCTCGAGACCCTCGGCGTCCCGGTGCTCGGCTTCCGGACGGACGAGCTTCCGCTCTTCTACACCGCCTCGGGAGGCCCCCCGGTCTCGGCGCGGGTCGAGAGCGCAGAGGAAGCTGCTGAGATCGCCCGGGCGCACTGGAGCCTCGGCCGCCACACTGCGCTCGTCCTCGCCCAGCCCCCGCCGGAGAGCCTCGACGACGTCGAGCCGCTGATCGAGGAGGCGCTCGCGGCCGCCGAGGACCGTGGCCTCACGGGACCTCGAGTGACGCCCTTCGTCCTCGCCCGGCTCCACCAGCGCAGTGGCGGCCGGACGTTGAATGTCAACCGCGAGCTCGTGCTCGCAAACGCCCAGCTCGCGGCCGAAGTCGCAGTCTCGTACCGCTCTTCCTAGGAAATAGCGCCGAGCAGCTCCTCGATCTCGAGCGCGGTCAGCGTCTGCAGCTTCGCGCTTCCGCGCGCCCCGAGCGCCATCGAGACCTTCACGATCGTCGCCGCGTCCGGCGCCTCGACCACGTTGACGAAGTCGAAGGGCCCCAGCGTCGCCCACTGATGGAGCACCTTGGCGCCGAGCTCCTCGACGTCACGGTTCACCTCGCGCAGCCGTTCCGGGTTCGACTTCAGGGTCTGGACGCCCTGGGCGGTCAGGGTCGAGAGCATGATGTAGACGGGCATCGCGCCTCCTTCGTCGTGGAGAGCCCGACTCTAACCGGGCCTTCTGGTCGAAATAGAGAAGTGCCGCGCCGAGGAAGAAGAGGGGCGACATGACGACGACCGCCAGCACGGCCGATACCGTCACGCTCTGCGAGCCGAAGCCCGCGAGGAAGAGCGAGAGCGAGAAGATGGAGACGACGACGATGATCGCGAGCGCCGCGGTCGCCCCGAACGCGTGGGCGAAATCGGCCCGGGCGAGCTGGACGCCGCGCGCAAGCGCCTTCCTCAGCGGCAGACCCTCGACGAGAACGGCCGGGACCGCCAAGGCGAACAGGGCGAACCAGGCCAGAGCGACGAAGTAGATCCCCTGGAACACGGCGACCCGCGAGACCGCCAGCGGCCCCAGAGCGACGATCCCGGCCACCAGGGCAGGGGCGAACCGGCCCGTGCTCCCAGTCGAGACCCGGACCGCGCTGACGAACGTGGCTCCGAGGACGAGTGGCCCAACGACGATCCCGTAGCCGAGCCGAACCCCCCCGTCCAGGAAGGCGGCCCCGATCGTGTACGCGGCCGGGGCGAACCCGAGTGCGAGGCAGCGCCAGAAGCGCCTTCCGTACAGCTGGATCGCCTCGGCAACGAGCTGGCCGACGGTCCGGTTGGCCGGAGATTCGCTCGGAGTTACACCCATAGGCGGACGCTACCGCGGACGAACCACCGGCCGGACGCGCACCGTAAGCCTCGCAGGGCATTGCCAACGACGGGCTCGATGGCGCATCATCGCCGTGAGACGAGGCCATGATCGCGATCCTCGACGAGCCGGGCTTCTACCTGACCTTCGCGGTCGTCCAGGCTGTCCTGCTGCTGCTGCTGATCTGGCTGCTCGACCTCTACGAGCGCCAGCCGCTCGTGCTCGTGATGCTGACGGCGTTCTGGGGCGGGACGGGGGCGGCCGTCATCGCCCTCGCCGGCAACCGCGCGGTAAAGGGCTTGCTCTCGGGCGAGGCGCAGACCGTGTTCGGAGACGCGATCTCCGCGCCGCTCGTCGAGGAGTTGGCGAAGGGGCTCGCGCTCGTCGCGGCGATCGGCCCTGTTCGCTGGCTCGCGCGCCGGTTCGGGGTCAGCATCTTCGAGGGGCTGACGGCGGGCATCGTCTACGGGGCCGCAGTCGGGATCGGCTTTGCGTTCACCGAGGACTTCTTCTACCTCTTGAACCGCGCGCAGACGGAGGGCATCGACGCCGGGCTGAGCCTGTTTGCCGACCGGCGCGATTTCTTCGGCCCGGCAGTGCTCCACCATCCTCTGTTCACGGCCGCCTTCGGAGCGGGGCTCGGGCTGGCGACGTGGACAACGAGGCGATGGCTCAAGGTCGCCTTGCCCCTGCTGGGACTTGCAGTCGCGATCGGGATGCACGCGGCGAACAACGGTCTTGTCGAGCTCGTGCTCACGCTGCGCTACGGAGTCGACGAGGCAGCCGGCTGGACGACGGGAGCCGTCGTGCCGCCCGCGGTCGAGAGCACCGGCTCGGCGGTGGAACGCGCCTTGCAGGCGCTCGACTTCGTGTACATCACGGTCTTCGTCGCCGCCGGTGCGATCTGGCTCACCTATCAGCGCGGCGTCATCGGAAAAGAGCTAGCCGAGGAGACGGCAACGGGTCTGCTCAGCGCCGACGATCTAGACGCGATCACGAGCCCCGGTCGGCGTCTGGCCCGCTACTGGCGCCTCGTTCGCAGCGGGCAGCTCGAGCAATGGCGACACGTTCGGCGGCTCCACGCGGCGCTCGTCCGCCTTGCGCTTCTCAAGTGGCGGGTGCGGCGCTTCGACGGCGACCCCCGAAGCGTTCAGCGCGCCCGCCGCGAGATCGCCACGCTAGCCACCTTCGAGCCACACGTGAGCAAGCTGCCCGAACCGCCGACGCCGCTCGTCGGTCGTACGCGCGAGCTGGAGGAGGTGACTCGGCTCCTCGATGATCAAGAAGTCCGCGTCGTCACTCTCCTCGGTCCGGGCGGAACCGGCAAGACGAGGCTCTCGCTGGAGGTGGCGCACGTGCTCTCGGAGCGCTTTGCGAGCGGAGCCTTCTTCTGCCCTGTGGCGACCATCACCGAGCACGAAGCGGCGATGAAGGCGATCGCTCAGACGCTAGAGGTACGCGAGGGACCCGGCCAGACGACACTCGAGACACTCGCCGGCTTCCTGCGCGACAAGCACCTGCTGCTCGTGCTCGACAACGCCGAGCAGGTGCTCGAAGTCGGGCAGCCCATCGCGGAGCTGCTCGCGCTGGCACCGCGCCTGACAGTGCTCGTGACCAGCCGAGAGGCGCTCCACATTCGCGGCGAGCGTGCCTATCCGGTGCCTCCCCTCGGCGAGGTCGAGGCGGCCGAGCTCTTCGTCGCCCGCGCGCGCGCCGTCGACCCGGGGTTCGAGCTGACGGAGAGGACGCAACCGACCGTGGAGTGGATCTGCCGCCGACTCGACGGGCTGCCGCTCGCGATCGAGCTCGCCGCCGCACGGGCTAAGTTGTTCGCCCCAGCGGAGATCCGCGACCGTCTGGAGGCGTCGCTGCTGGAGGCGACCGGCGAGGGGGCGCAGGACCTCCCCGAGCGCCATCAGACGCTGCGCGCGACTGTCGAGTGGAGTCACGGCATGCTCGGCTTGGCCGAGCGGTCGCTGTTCGCCCGACTCGGCGTGTTCTCCGGCGGCTTCGAGCTCGAGGCCGTCGAGTCGGTCTGCGAAGACGGCGCCGAAGTGATCAGCGCGCTCGAGTCGCTCGTCGACAAGAGCCTCGTCCGTCGCAACCGGCAGGTCGAGGAGCGGGCCCGGTTCGAGATGCTGGAGACGATTCGGGAGTTCGCGCTCGAGCGGCTCGCCGAGACCGCGGAGGCCGACGCTGTTCGGCGACGGCACGCGGAGTTCTTCCTCCGAGTCGCCGAGGCGGGCGCCTCCGAGCTTCTCGGGCCGCGCCAGGTGAGCTGGGTACGGCGACTCGGGCGCGAGCACGAGAACTTCCGGGCCGCTCTCGCCTGGACGCGCGACAATGACGGCGAGCTCGGCCTGCGCCTCGCCTTTGCGCTCGCTCGCTTCTGGGAGCAGCGGGGCACGCTCGGCGAGGCCCGGGCGTGGCTCGCGGCCGCGCTCGAGTCGCACGACCACACAGATCGAGCGGTTCGAGCCCGCGGGCTGTCCTACTTCGGCCGCCTTGCGCTCCTCCAGGGCGATTACGGGACGGCGCGCTCCTCCCTCGAACAGGCGCTCGCGGAAGGACGCGCGATCAACGACCGCGACGAGATCGCTGCGTGCCTCGTCGAGCTCGGCTGGGTGGAGCTCGTGACCGGACAGGACGAGCGGTCCCGGGCTCTGGCCGAGAGGGCGCTCGAGCTCTCTCGGGAGCTCGGCGACGATCAGCTTGTCTCGCGCGCGCTACGCAGCCTCGGCCGCGCCCTCGCCGAGCAGGGTGATACAGACGGCGCGCGACCCCTGCTGGACGAGAGCCTCGCCATTCGCCGGCGGCTCGAGGACCGGCGCAGCATCTCGAACACGCTCAGCGCTCTCGGCCGCACTGCACTGCTTGCGGGCGACCTCGAGGGGGCCCGTGCTTCACTCGACGCGAGCATCTCGCTGGCGCGCGAGCTCGGAGACAAGCTGCGGCTGGCGGAGCCGCTCTACCACCTCGCGCTCGTCGCGATCGAGGAGGAAGCCGAGGCGGAGGCGAGGGAGCTCATCGGCGAGCGCCTCACCCTGTGCACAGAGCTGGGCGACCGGCTCGGGATCGCCGAGTGTCTCGACGTGATCGCCTTCGTCGACCGCGCAGACGCCTCACGCGCCGCCCGCCTGCTCGGGGCCTCGGAGGGGATCCGCAGTTCGCTCGGCGCGCGGCCGTGGCGCTACGAAAGCGCACGGCGCGCCCGCCTCGAGGAGTCTCTCCGTTCGCCGGCCGGCGAGACCGCCTACGACGAGGCACTCGCCGAGGGCCAAAGTCTGTCGGTCGACCGCGCGGTCGAGGCTGCGTCGACCTCGGCTCGAGGTCGCATTCCAAGCCTTCCTCAGGTCTGACCCGGCCGGGTCTTCCGTCACGACCGGCCTCTTGACATTTTCGAGACAAGTTGTCATACCATCGGGTGCGGCGAGGCCAGACCTCCGAGCTCACTAGACCGGGCAGGGCATCGTGACGAATTGCTCGACTGGGGGGATTTCAGCGGCAGGTCGCCACCATGCTGCAGGTCAGGCATCGGAGCCGAAGGACGCCGTCCGCCCAGGTTCGGACATCAGACGATCAGAAAGGAGGGCAGATGAGCGGACCGCACAGATCAGTTGCGGTTGGCGACCCTGCCTGTCGCGGGAAGCCGCGGCGTAGGCTTCGTTACGTTCTCGTCCTGGCGGGACTCGCCCTCGGTATCCAGCTCGCTCTCGGCGTCGCCGGAGCGGGCGCCCACCAGTGGAATGGGTGGCACTGGAACCGGGGGGGCTCAGGGGTCTCGATCTACGTTTGGGACCAGACGGGCGGCTGCGGAAACGGCGGGACTGCGTCGAACGACGCGCTGTACGACATCTACTGGAACCCACACCCGATCTACATCTACTGCACCGGCGGTCATACCGACGTCAGCCTCTTCCAGGCCTACGAGCCCGGAGCCCCCTACTGCGGGCTGGCGGAGGTCTGGAACAGCTGGGACTTCTGGAACCACCACATCTCGCATGCCCATTCCCGCTGGAACACCGCCTGCACGAGCGGCTCCGGGTTGAGCGGCAAGCTCTACGCGCAGCAGATCTTCTGCCAGGAGTTCGGTCATGCGCTTGGGCTCGAGCACTCGAACACATACGACTGCATGGGCGGCTCGTACTACAGCGGGAGCAACGGCAAGTACTTCTTCGGGAACACGGGGGCCTACTACTACGACTGGGACCACCAGACAAACGACCTCTACTGGATGTACAGGTACCACTGATGAGGAGCTGAGGAAACGATGACCAGGAATCACATAGGCTGGATCGTCGCCGCGGTCCTCGCGGTTGCTCTCGGCGGAGTCCTCATCTACGAGGTAGCGAGCGACGATGGCGGTAGCAGTAGGAAGGCGGCCCTCTCGTCGGGTGGGCAGCAAGGCTTGCCTTCCCAGGTCGCGGCTGACGCCAGCAGCATTCAAGATGAGAAGGAGACGCCGGGCAATCACGCTCTGCCGGAGCTCGGCGCGGATCAGCAGCCGACGGAGCTGAAGTCGAACCCGCCCCAGCGGTGCGATCCGGGCGATGAGCCGAACGTGTTCGCCGAGTGGCGGAACGACCCCGACACGCTCAAAGACGCAGGCGCGATGGCCGACGAGATCGTCGTCGGCACCGCCACGAGCGCGGCGAGGGGGACGTCGTTCTCGGTGAACGCGCGCGGCGAGCCCAACAACCCGCAGGTCACGCCGGTCCAGGACGTGACGTTCCATGTGAACCAGTCCGTCAAGGGCGACGCGAGCCAGGGGAGCGACATCACCGTGCAGAGGTTGGGCGACGCAGCGGGATGCTTCCGGGTGGCCGGCGACGAGGCGTATCAGCAGGGACACCAGTACCTGCTCCTCCTCGAGGACGGTGTGGGAAGCCGCCCGCCACACGTAGTCTCGCCTGAGGGGCGCTACATGGTCCGGGGAAACAACACCCTTCAGTCGGTGCCGGAGAACGATTTCGGCGAAGACGTGGACGGCCAGAGGCTCGGACAGGTCGTCTCGCAGCTGAAGGCCGGCTAGGCACGAGTCAGTGACCAGAGGCTGCCGGTGAAGCCCGGCAGCCTCTGGTGGTATCAATCAGCCTGTGAAGCTTCATCTGAGGGCGTTTGTCTTTGCGGCGGCCGTCCTCCTCACTACGGGGTGCGGGGGCACGGCCCCGAAGACCACGGAGCCGAATGAGCCGACGGAGCCGCCGCCGAAGGTTCCCGGGGTGAGAGCGGCTCCGCCGCCCGCGTGGATCGAGACCCGCGGCGGCGCTCGCTGGCTCGCCTTCGCCAGCTACTGCTGGTCTGTGACGTGCGTGGACTCTCGACCGGTGGAGCAGCGCACGGACGTCCCCCGGATCACGGTCGTGAGCGGCGAGGTCGTGCGCTTCCATCTCCGCTTCCAGCCGACTGAGCTGATGGTGAGGCTCGGTTCGACGACCTCTCCATTGAAGCCGGAGCGCGTCGCGTCGTGGCGCGTGCACGGCCCGAGCGGCGTTGCCGATCTCACTGCCCGCGCAGAGCCCGGCAGTGCAGGATACGTCGCGCGCCTTCTCATTCGGTGACGTCGCCTCGGTTCTGAGAGATCATCACGACATGAGAGGCGCGGCTGTACGGATCCTGCGCGCGACGGCGGCCGGGTGGGCCTCGCTCGGAGCGGCGCTCGTTGCGACCTGGCCGCTGGCCGCGCATCTGACGACCCGGGTTCCTCGCGGAACGGAGCACGAGGCGACGGTGCCCCTCTTCAGTCTCTGGAACCTCTGGTGGACCGCCGACCGGATACCCCACGCACTCAACGGCTTTCTGGACGCGCCGTTCTTCTTCCCGAACACTGGCGTGACCACGTACTCGGAGCCGATGCCCCTCCTCGGAGCGTTTGTCTCGCCCCTCTGGGCGGTTGGCGCTCGGCCGGCTCTCATCTACAACGTCGCGCTGCTCGCGGTCCTGACGTTGAACGGCATCTTCGCCTACCGCGTCGCCCGTGCGCTAGCGACGCCGGTCGGCCCTGCGCTCGTCGGTTGCGTCGCGGCGGTTACCTTGCCGATCAGCGCAGATCTCCTCGGTGTGCTGCCGAATCTCGCGCTGTTCGGGATGCTCTGGACGCTGGACGGCCTCATTCGCTTCGGCCGGAGCGGATGGGCCGGATGGGCCATCTGGGCGGCGGCCGGGTACGTCGCGACCTATCTCACGTTTCAGCAGTATGCGCTCTTCTTCGCACCGGTCAGTGTCGCGGCAGGGCTCGTGGCCCTCGGGCAGCGGCGCTTCAGTCGCCCAGCCGCGGCGCGCGTGGGTGTCGCCGCCCTCCTGGGTGTCCTCCTGGTGCTCACGCTCGCGCTTCCCGCGAGGAGGATCCACTCTGACGCCGGCGGCTTCGAGCGGCCAACCCCGCTCGTCGAGGCGCTCTCGGCGCATCCGGGCGACTTCCTGACCCGACCGCCCACGGCCCTCGCCCACGTTCCGCGGCGAGATCCAGCGGACACGGCGGGGCTGTTCCCCGGGATCGTGCTGATCGGGCTGGCGGTTGCCGGTGGGGCGGTTGGGCTGCGAGACCCGGCGCGGCGGTCGTGGACGGCACTGCTCGTCGGCGTGGCCGTCTCCGGCTTCTTGCTTGCGCTCGGCCTGAACCTCGATCTGCTCGGCTGGCATCCGTTCGGCACGCTGCGCGCCCATGTGCCGGGATTCTCGGAGGTGCGCTCGCCGTATCGGGCTGCGGCTGTCTTCCAGGTCGCCCTACCCGTTCTTGCCGCCCTGGCGGTCGCGGGAATCCCCGGCCGAGCCGCTCGCGGCGGCCTGGTGCTGGCGGTCTCGCTGGGCATGCTCGCCTCGATCGAGAACCTCTCGGTGCCGGAGCCGCTGGTGGGCGTCCCGAGCTCTGCGCGGACGGCTTGGACCACGTGGGTAAGGAAGCATCCCGATCGACGTGTCCTCGCTCACGTCCCGTTTCCCGGCGGCGTGAACGTCGCGGACTACGAGGTCGAGGCGCACCGAATGTTCAGGCAGATCGACCATCACCGGCCCATCGTCAACGGCTATTCCGGATTTTTCCCAACCGCCCGCGCGCCGGACGGCTCGATCTATCCCGCCTACACCGAGTTCCAGCTGGCGATGGCGCACGACTTCCCGAGCTACCGGCTCCTCTGTGTTCTGACGAGGAGCCTCGGCGCGGACACCCTCGTCGTCGATCACGATTGGCTCGAGGGGCATCGTCGGCGACTGGCCGCGTTCTCGAGCTTCCTCCGGCCTGTCTACGCCGATGCTGACGTGAGCATCTTCGCCGTCGCGACCCCGCCGGGAAAGTGCCGGGTCGGCTGAGCAAGGTCGCGCTGCTCGGCCGGGCGAATCCCCTCCCGCCAGATCGTCGTCTTCCGAATGCCCGCTTCGCCCTCGAGCACGAGTGCAGAAGGCAACTCTCCATCCAGGAACGAGGCGAGCTCGGTGAGCTCCTCCTCGCGCCCGACGAGCTCGGCCGCAGTAACGCTCACATCCAGATGATGCTACGAAGCGGTCGAAAGGCCTAGGCTGCCGCCGGCTCCGCGATGAGAGGATTGCCACCGTGGGCTACAGGATCTTCCGCAGCGCCGAGCGGGACTTCTCTACGCCAAGTGGCGGCGATCAGACCCGGGGCATCGTGCGGCTCTCAGAGGCGATGAGCCAGATGCGCGCGAACCTCTGGCGCATGCCGCCGGGATCGCGCGGCCGCCGTCACGCCGAACGCGTCCAGGAGGAGATCTTCGTCGTCGTCGACAGCACCGCGACGCTCGCCCTGGGTGAGCCCGCTGAACGGGTCGAGCTTTCGAGCGGCTCGTTCGCTGTGGTCGAGCCCGGGACGGCGGTTCAGGTGCTGAACGAAGGGGACGCGGATTCGACGGTTCTCATCATCGGTGCGCCGCCGGTGCCCGGAGAGGCGGACTACCTTCCGAGCGTCGACTGATCAGGTCCGCTGCCTAGCGCGTCGACGAGCTGCTCTTGGAGCCACGAGAGGTAGCCGTACACCGCAAGGTCCCGGCCGCGCGGCTCGCTCAGGTCCACTTCCTCGAAGTCGATGTCCTCGGTGACATCGAGACGCGTCCCGAGCACGAGTCGTAGGTCGTTCAGCGTCCTCAGCCAGGCGTCCGCCTCCTCCGGACCAAGCCTCTCGCTTCCGAGCGTGTCGGACACCGCGGCCAGCGCATCGGAACGGCCGCGGACCAGTTGGTCACCGACGAGCGAGCGGTACTGCTCCTCGTGCTCGCGATCGGCATGCGCGGGCGGAAAGAGCCGGCGCAATGCAGGATCGCCCGGATCCTCGAGCAGGGCGTCGAGGTCGGCGAGAAGCTCGCGTAGGAGGAGCACCTCTTCCTCGCGAAAGTGCAGCCGCACGCCTCCGGTCGGATTCGGCTCGATCTGACGGGAGAGGTCCATTAGTCGCGCTGCATCGTCGCCCAGAGCCCGTGCCCGTGGAGGCGGGCGACGTCGAGCTCCGATTTCTCGCGTGTCCCACTCGAGACGACCGCCTTCCCCTCGTGGTGGACCTGAAGCATCAATCGGGTCGCCTCCGCCAGGCTGTAGCCGAAGAGCTTCTGAAAGACGAGGGTGACGTACGACATGAGGTTGATCGGATCGTTCCAGACGATGACGACCCACGGGCGCTCGTGCTCCACATCCTCCTCGGAGGCCGGGTCACGAACCTCGACTTCGGCAGGCGCCGCGATCGTGTTCACGGGCCGATTGTCGCGAAACGCGGCCCGTGGAGTCCCGCGACCTCAGGCCGCGCGGCGGAAAGGAAAGAGGCGACGAATGAGCCGGCGGCGGCGCTCCCGCCGCTCGTCCTCGGCACGCCAGCGCGCCTTGAAGTGCTCGTATATCGCCTCGTACTCGAGCCTATTGCGAGCCCATTGGGCTCTCAGGGCCCGCCGCTCTTCAGGATTCATCTTCCCAGGCATTGCCGTCCTCTTCCTCGCCGAGAAGGAGATCGAGCTTGGCGTTGATCTCCATGAGCATCCGAATGATGCCATCGACGGTTCTTACGTCTAGAGCGGGCGGCTCCTGTCGTCGCCACACCCCGAGATGGTGTCGACGGCCTCAAGGCAGCGCAAGATGACCCAAACGGGCGAGTCCCTCCGTCGAGCCACGCAATCTCTTTGCGCGGTTGAGCCCCGGACCGGCAGCAAGCGCGTTACGGCGATGTCGGCGTTCCGGGCCCGAAGAGATCGCTGGCATTGAAGATGGACTCCGACGGGATCGCGACCACCCTTATGTCGGGCGCAAGCTTGTTCACGAAGGCGTAGCGGATGACGCGGTCTGTGAGCGAGGACGAAACCCTCCGGTTTGCCCGCGCTTGACCCCTTGCCGTCGCGATCACCTTCTGGGCTTCGAACCGAGCCTGGAGCACCTCGTTCTGGGCCTGCTGGGCCTTCTGCTTCGCGATCACCTTGTTACGAACTGCGATCTTGAACTCCGGATCGAAGTCGAGGTTCCCGAGCTGGAAGTCGACGACCCGGATCGAGTACGGCTCGAGCTGCGCCGACAGACGCGAACGTACGCGCTGCCTGATCGTCTCGCGGTTCGGCGCGACATCGACGGCCTTGAACTTGACGGTCTCCTCTTTGAACGTCTGAAAGACCCGCTGCTCGATCAGGACATGCTGGTAGTTCGGCCCCACCGACCGGTACAGGTCCTGAATGTCGCTGGGGAGCACCTGGAAGTTGATCGTCGCCGTCGCGAAGACGTCCTGGCTCTCCTGGCTGAAGGCCGCGTTGTTCCGGCCGAGCTCATACGTCTCGCGTTGAATCTGAATGCTCGCCTGCTTCAGCTCTTGCCAGGGCCACGTCGACTGGAAGCCGTCGCCGACCTGCCCGGAGATTCCGCCGAACTGGTAGACGACTCCCACGTTGCCCGCCGGGACCGAGTGGAAGGTCCTGAGCGCTCCCCAACCGATCACGATCACGAGCCAGGCGATGAGCGCGCCGGCGATCCACATCGCGCCCTCGTCGCGCTGGCCCTTCTGACGCAGCCCGACGCCGTTGATGATTGCGAAGACGACGACGATCGTTGCGAGGCCGGCGACGATTAGAAAGAACATCCCGACCTCTTTGGCGCAGGCCCTACGAATCCTTCCGATCGTCTTCGAGGGTGCGCTGTGCGCTCTCGATCTCCGTGCGGATTCGGTCGAGCTCGAGTTCGCTCCGGCGGCTGATGTCATCGCGGTACCTGGATACTCGCCGGCCTGCACGGAGGTTCGACCAGGCGCGGAAGAAGAACGCCGTCAGGGTGATGACCGAAGCGGCGACTCCCAGAATGACCTCGATCCTGAGCACTAGGCCGCCGCCGGTTCGCGCGCG
>WNGB01000338.1_pt1 | contig 83677 bp, 71 predicted proteins | sample 5400681 | NCBI WGS metagenome assembly WNGB01 (sample SAMN13153367, study PRJNA577476) | soil metagenome | isolation source: 115 cm soil or saprolite under grassland replicate 2 | place: USA:California | collected 2016-06-15 | reverse complement strand
CTCTCGCAGGTCGTGCGGTAGGTTCGTCGTCCCCGCGAAGCGGGGACCCCGTATCTTTCTCGCAGCGCCCCACCGCGAATGACACTGGAATCCCGCCTTCGCAGGAATGACGCTACCGCGTGACGAACATCGCGACGACCGCCGCCGCCATCGTCCACGTCGCGAGCCAGCCGAGCACTCTCAACCGTCGCTTCACCACGAACTCACCCATCACCTTGCGGTCGTTCGCCATCCGCATCGTCACGGCCATGATCGGCACCGCGACGATTGGCGAGCGTAATGATCCCGTAGAACTCGCGGCCCTTGCGCGGCGCGAGGTCGAGTCCGCTTCGCCAGTGGAAGGTCTCGGCGACCGCGTACGCCGCGGACCCGGCGAGCACCGGAACGGCGAGCATGCCGGTGCCCAGTATGCCGAGCGCGAACAGCAGGAACGCGTAGTCGCCGGCGATCGGCCGCAACGCCTCGGCCGCCTGCGCGGACGTCGCGATGTCGGTCACGCCCGAGCGATGCAGGGTCGCCGCCGTCGTGATCATGATCGCGAGCGCGATCAGGTTCGAGAACGCCATGCCGACGTACGTGTCGACCTTGATGCGGCGAAGCTGTCGCCGCGCGTCCGCGTGATCCTTCACCAGCGGCGCGGCGTTATGGTCGGCGCGAATCTCCTCGACCTCCTGCGCCGCCTGCCAGAAGAACAGATACGGACTGATCGTCGTGCCGAGCACGGCGACGATCGTCGTCAGCACGCCGCCGTCGAATGCGCGAGGCCACGCGATGCTTTGCAGCACATCGATCCACGGCACCGAAACCGTGAACAGCACGGCGACGTACGCGAGCAGCGCGAGCGTGAGCCACCTCAGATAGCGGACGTAACGCTGGTAGGACATGAAAATCTGCAACACGACGCTCGCACCGCCGACGGCGACGGCGTAGACGAGCCGCGGACCGCCGGCGAGGCTCGACAACGCGTCGCCCATCGCGGACACGTCGGCCGCGATGTTGATCGTGTTCGCGACGACGAGCATCGCGACGATCGCGTAGAGCATCGGCTTCGGAAAGCGGCGCGCAACGTTCGCGGCGAGCCCGCGCCCGGTGACGCGGCCCATCCGCGCGCTCACCATCTGGATGCCGACCATCAGCGGATAGGTCAACACGACGGTCCATCCGAGCTGGTAGCCGAACTGTGCACCGGCCTGCGAGTACGTCGCGATGCCGCTCGGATCGTCGTCGGCCGCGCCCGTGATCAAGCCGGGACCAAGCTGACGCAGCACGCGCTGCGACGTCCACCGGGTGAGCCAAGTCATGCGCGGGCTCGACGTTGCGCGTCGGGTCATCTACCGCGCGCGGATCGCCGGAAAGTTGATTCGCACCGTCGTGCCCTTGCCAGCCGGGCCCTCGCTGATCGCGACCGTCGCGTGATGACGGCGCGCGATCTCGTCGACGATTGCAAGCCCGAGGCCCGTTCCCGGATGCACGTTGTCCGCCGCCCGATAGAACGGCTGCAGCACGCGCTCGCGCTCGGCCTGTGGAATGCCGCAACCGCTGTCGGCGACGGCGAGCGATGGCGCGGGCCCGCCGTCGACACGCACGGTCACCGTGCCGCCGGCGGGCGTGTAGGTGAGCGCGTTGTCGATCAGGTTCGCGCAGAGCTCGCGCAGCATCAGCGCATCGCCGCTCGCTGTCGCGGCAGCGTCACCGTCACGTTCGAGGCCGAGGTCGATTCGATGCGCGACGGCGCGCGGAACGGCGTCGGCGACCGCTTCCGATGCGACGCGCGCGAGGTCGACGTCGACCAGCGCGCCATGCGCCGCGCCCGCGCGCGCGAGCACGAGCAGGCGGTTCGCGAGATGCGCCGTTCGCTCGGTCGCCGCCTCGAGCTGCAACAGCGTGCATCGAAGCGCATCCGGATCGCGCTCGGCGATCGCGAGCTCGGTCTGCGACTTGAGCGCGGCGAGCGGCGTTCTAAGCTGGTGCGCGGCGTCGGCGACGAAGCGCTGCTGCGCATCGAGATTCGCGGCGAGCCGCGCCATCAGGTTGTTGATCGACACGATCAGCGGGGCGAGCTCGCGCGGCGCCGCGCCCTCGGGCAGCGGTGCGAGGTCGCCCGCCTCGCGGCGGTCGATCTGCGACTTGATCTGGCGCATCGGCGCGACGACATAGACGGCGCCGTACCAGACGAGCGCCAGTGCGCCGAACAGCACGACGAGCTGCGGCAGCAGCGCCTGCGCGTGCAGCGTCGTGGCGAACGCGTGTCGCTTGTTAAGCGTCTCGGCGACCTGAACCACGACACGTTCGCCCGCCCGCGACGGATCCGGGACGGCGAGCGAAGCGACGCGCACGAGCTCGTCGCCCAGAACGCCCGAGTGCAGCGTCGGCCCGCTCGGCGCCATCGCGCCGGGCACCGGCGGCACATCGGCGTTGCCCGCGAGCCATTCGCCGCCTGGGCGCCGCAGCGCGTAATTCACGTCGTCCTCGCGATCGGCGGCGAGCAAGTCGACTGCAGAGGGCGCGATGCCGACGGGCTGACGCGAATCGCCGGTCGAGACGACACGCGCGCCGACCGCCTGTGCGAGATTCGTCAGACGCAGGTCGAACGATTCGTTCGCCGCCGCGTTCAACATCACGTACATCACGGCGACGACGGCGAGCCACAGGAAGAGCAGCGGCGTGGCGAGCCATTCGAGCAGCCGCGCGACGAACGACATCGGTCGCGCGCTCGCGACGAGGCTTCCCGGCGGCAGCCGATGCAGCGGCGGGAGACGGTTGGCCACGGCGCGCGCTAAGCCTTCGGCAAGTAGTAGCCGAGACCGCGCACGGTCACGATGTCGATCGCCGCCGGCGCGAGCTTCTTGCGCAGCCGGTGCACGTAGACTTCGATCGCATTGGTCGACACGTCGTCGTCCCAGCTGCACAGATGCTCGACGATCTGGTCCTTCGCGACGACGCGGCCGGCGCGCGTGAGCAGCAGCTCGAGCACCGCGAGCTCGCGCGCCGAAAGCTCGAGTCGCTCGCCGCGCACCTCCGCCGTTCGCGTCGCCGTGTCGAACGCGAGCTCGCCGTGGCGCAGCACGTTGCGATCGGCGCCGTGCATGCGGCGGATCAGCGCGCGCACGCGCGCTTCGAGCTCGGCCAGCGCGAACGGTTTCACCAGATAGTCGTCGGCGCCCGCATCGAGGCCCTCGACACGGTCGGCGACGGCGTCGTGCGCCGTGATGATCAGTACCGGCGTCGCGTCGGAGCGGTCTCGCAGCTTGGAAAGAACCGTTCGTCCCGGCATGTTGGGCAGGCCGAGATCGAGCACGACGAGGTCGAACGATTGCGCGCGCAGCGCGGCGTCGGCAGCGCCGCCGTCGCGAACCCAGTCGACCGCGTGACCATGCTGCCGAAGATGGCGCGCCACCGCATCGCCGAGCAGCGCGTCGTCTTCCGCCAGCAGGATCCGCATGCGTGCCCTTTGCCTCGAGCGATGCCTTACCCGGCCGATGGTAGCGCCCGACGCTGGGCGCCTCAAGGCTGGCAGCCTGTCAGGTTCTCCTGTGGCCTGTTGACAGGGTCTAACGTACTGCGCACGCCGCGAGCGGCAGCGCGAGCGCCTGCAGCACGTCGCCGTTCGCGGCGTCCTGCACGAAGGCGACGATCGCGGGTGAACGTCCCGCCTCTTTCGGCAGCGGGAAGTCGACGGCGGCGTGGCCCGCGCCGCCTGAAAGCGCGTAACCCGTCGCAAAGCGGCGGACAACGTGGTCGTGCGACAAGCGCGCGCCCGCGTTCTCGCCCGCCCTGACGTCCGAGACAAGTCCGTTGTCGACGAGTGCGACGGCAAGCGTCGCGCGCCGGGCATCGGCGGCTGTGTCGGCCTTCACATCAGCCGAGACGGTGACGGTGTCACCGGTGATCGTCGCATCGAGCGCGATACGCGCGCGCGCCGGCCGCGCGTTGATGGCCGAGATCGCACGCGAGGGCGCGCCCGAGCGCCAGTCGCCGAAATCGTGACCGCCAAGAAGCACTTGCGGCGTGTAGACGAAGCGGCCTCCGTTCATCCGCATCGCGTCGTACTGGCGCTCGGTGTACGAGGCGCTCGCGAACCGGTCTTTCCAGCCGAGCCGATCCCAGTAGTCGACATGGAACGCGAGCGCGACCGTTTCGCTCGCCGCGCCGGCGGGCACATGACGCGACAGCCACCGGTCTGCAGGCGGGCAGCTGTCGCAGCCCTCCGACGTGTAGAGCTCGATCAGCGCGGCCGTTCGCGGACCGCTTTCGGCATGACACGAGGCGCCACCCGCCGCGGCGATCATGGGCGCGCCGACGGCGATCGTCGCGGCGAGCGCGGCGGTCGCGCGGCGCAGCAACCGTGCAGTGAGCGGACTTGACATGTCGTCCTCCCGTCCCGGGTACGCGATGCCGTCAGTCGCCGGACGGCGCGGCATCCTTACGGCATCGCACGACTGTTATGATGCTCCGCTCGCGAACCAGACGTTTCACACTTCTGCCTTGATCGCCCTTTCCGAAATCGAAATCGCCGCGCGGCGCGTTTACGCCGCGATGGCGCCGACGCCGCAGTACCCGTGGCCGCTGCTCGCACGCCGCGCCGAGGCCGAGGTTTGGGTCAAGCACGAGAACCACACGCCGACCGGCGCGTTCAAGGTACGCGGCGGGCTGAACCTTCTCGCCGAGATGCGCGAGCGCGGCGAGCGGCCCGCCGGCATCATCAGCGCGACTCGCGGCAACCACGGCCAGAGCCTCGCGTTCGCTGCGCGCCGCGAAGGCGTGCGTTGCGTGATCGTCGTGCCGCACGGCAACTCGCGCGACAAGAACGCGGCGATGCGCGCGTTCGGCGCCGAGCTGATCGAATTCGGCCGCGACTACGACGAGGCGCGCGAGCACGCCACGGCATTGTCGGCGACGCACGGATTGCGTTACGTCGGTCCGTTCGAGCGCGCGCTCGTCGCCGGTGTCGCGACGTATGCGCTCGAGCTCTTCCGCGCCGTTCCCGCGCTCGACACCGTCCACGTGCCGATCGGCTGCGGGTCGGGAATCTGCGGCCTGATCAGCGTGCGCGACGCGCTGGGGCTTTCGACGAAGATCGTCGGCGTCGTCTCGGCGAACGCCAACGCCTACGCGCAATCGTTTCGCACCGGCAGGCGCGTCGAGACCGACACCGCGAACACCGTCGCCGACGGCATGGCGGTGCGCGTGCCGGTCGACGCGGCGCTCGACGTCATCCGCAAAGGCGCCGAGGACGTGATCGAGGTGACCGACGACGAAGTCGAGTCCGCGATGCGCATCTATTACGACGACACGCACCAGCTCGCCGAGGGCGCCGGTGCGGCGCCGCTCGCGGGTCTGCTGAAGTGGCCCCGCCGCGCGGGCGGCCGGCACGCGATTATCCTTTGCGGCGGCAACGTCGATCGCGTGCTCGGCCACCGAATTTTCGGAGAGCCTTGATGCCGCGTCAGGGATCGGCGTAGACCCTGACGTTTGCGGTAGCGGTGCCGCCTTTGCCGTCGCTCACCGTGTACTGGAAATGGTCGAAGCCGACGAAGCCGTCGGTCGGCTGGTACACGAGCGTGTTGTTCGGCCCGCGCGTGACGCGCGCCTTGCCCGAGTCGGGCTGCGTGAACGATGTGATCGTCAGCGGATCGCCGTCAGGATCGCTATCGTTCGCGAGCACGTCGATCGAGACCGGCATCTGGAAGCCGGACGATGCGAAGTCGTCACGCGCGATCGGCGCGTGATTGGTCCGCACGACCGTGATCGCGACGCTCGTCGTCGCCGTCAATCCCTGCGCATCTCTTATCGTATAGGTGAAGGCGTCGGCGCCGACGTAGCCGGGCGACGGCGTGTACGCGATGCGGCCGCCGGCGATCGTCGCGGTGCCGTGCGCCGGCGCGGTGAGCGTCGCGAGCGCTATGGCATCGCCATCCGGATCCGAATCATTCGCGAGCACGTCGAATGCGGTCGCACTCGAATCGGCTTCGACGGTGAACGCGTCCGGCGCCGCAATCGGCGCGCGGTTGAGGAATCGACGCTCGCCCGCCGTCACGGTGGTCGTCTGTGTCTGCGTGCGGTAGACGTCGACCGATTGCTTGTGCCGGACCGGGTCGCGCAGCGCGCGGCGCAGCCACGTCGGCTCGCTCGCAATCTCCTCGCGGCGCCACTCGATCTGCGGTTCGCGCGGCGCGGACGCGACCGGTGGCACGGTCGGTGAAGCCGGTGCGGCCTGTGCGGGCACTGCGATTTCCTGCGTGCGCTCCTCGTAGGTGACGAACTCGATGTCGACGCGCCGATTCTTCGGCCGACCTTCGGCATCATTCGGATAGCGCGGCTCGCGCAGGCCGTGGCCTTCGGCGAGGATGCGATCGGCGGGCAACCCTCCGGCGACGAGGTAGTCGCGAACCGCGGCCGCACGCCGCTCGGAAAGCTTCTGGTTGTACGGCGCAGTGCCCAGATTGCACGTGTGGCCGACGACGCGAATGTTGCCTTCGAATCCCGCCGCTTTCAGTTTCGCGATCGCCGAATCGAGCGCCGCGCGTGCGTCGGGACGCAGCGTCGCGCGATCGAGGTCGAAGAATGCATCGGCGGCGGCCGTCGCGGTCGTCTTGACGAGGCGTCTTTCGATACGCGGCGCCTGGGGAGCGGCTGGGGAGGCCTGCGGCGCCGGCGCCGCCGCGGGTGCGACGGCGGCCGCCGGTGCGGGCGTCTCCGCGCGCACCGTCCGATACTCGCGCTCCGGCCGCCACTGCGGGCCGCCGAACGAATACCGATACATGGCGACGACGCGGTGATCGTTGCGCGCAGTCTCGAAGTCGCCGCGCTTGTGATACGCCTCGGCGACGACGCCGACGCTGTGCGGCGAGCCTTCGAAGAACTTCTCGACACCGAGCGACACCGTCGCCTGGCTCGCGTTGCCGCGCCCCCACTCGTAATCGCCGCCGGCCTCGAGGCGCACGAGCGCGCCAGTGTAGAAATGGCCGGCCCGAACGCCCACACCATAGTCGTACGCACGCTCGAACCGACGCGTGTCGACGGTGGTGAAGACGTCCTGCTCGAAGGGACGGCCGGCGTCGACGCCGGTGGTCGTCGTCATCGTCGTCGTCGATTCGAATCCGATCTCGCGCCGCCCGGTGATCGCCGCCGACGCGTAGCCGTTGACGAACCCGCGCGCGCTCTCGATGCCGCCGCCGACGCTCACTTTGCGGTCGTGGTCGCGATTCTGATCGACCGCCACGAAGAGCTTGCGCACCGGCGCGTCCGAAACCGCAGCCGGCTGCCAGTGATAAGAAAGCTGCGCGCCTCCGGCGCCGCGATTGCTCGCCCACAACTGGCCGATCCACGCCGAGTGCGGGTCCTCGCCGAACACCTGCGACCAATCGCCGCGCAACCGGTTATCGCTGTCGTAGCCAATGCCCAACCGCGTGGTCGCTCCCACGTAGCGAACCTCGGAAGCTGCCGATGCGGGTGCAGACGTCTGCGCGGCTGCGTACGGCGCGACGAGCGCGAGGATCAGCGGGGAGGAGAGCCGAACCGCGTTCGTACGGCCTTTTTTTCTGCTTGGAAAGGTGCGCACAGCAGGACCCGCGGAATCGGCACGCAGCCGGGGAGGCGGCATTGTCGCCGACCGCGCGCGCAATTCCAAGTGCGCGCGATCGGCGCACTCACGCGTTGGCACAACGCCGTCACGCGCGGCGTACGCGCGTTTGCGATTGCTCGCGCAGATACTGCGTGACGTAATACAGCGATCCGCCGGCCTTGCCGGTCGATCCCGACGCCTTCCAGCCGCCGAAGGGCTGGTACCCCGGCCATGCCCCCGTCGTCGCGCCTTGCGGGCGGTTCGCGTAGCAGACGCCCGCCTCGATTGTGTCGAAGAACCGTTGCGTTTCGTCCGGCGCGCCATAGAAGCCTGCGGTGAGCGCGTAATCGCTCGCGTTCGCGCGAGCGACCGCCTCGCCGACGTCCTCGACGGCGCCGACGAGCACGAACGGCACGAACAGCTCGCGCTGCCACAGCGGATGGTCGAACGGCGCGCGCGCGATCGTCGGCGCGCAGAAATGGCCGTGCGCGAGATCGCCGTGATCGAGCCGCTCGCCGCCATGGACGATCGCGCCCGCGTCGTCGAGCGCGTTCACTTGCGCGACGGCGTCCTCGTAACGTGCGAGCGCTGCGGAATCGATCACCGGTCCCATCCAGTGCTCGCGCTGTGTAGGATCGCCGACGCTCAGCCGTGCGGTCGCTTTGTGCAGTTTCGCGACGAAGTCGGCGAACACCGTGTGTTCGATGTAGACGCGCGAGCACGCCGAGCACTTCTGTCCCGACAAGCCGAACGCCGAGCGCATCACGCCCGTCGCGGCATCGTCGAGGTTCGCACGGCGACTGACGATCGCCGCATTCTTGCCGCCCATTTCGGCGATGCACGGGCGCGGGTAGCGGCCTTGCGCGAACGTCCGGTACAGATGCATGCCGACTTCGTGGCTGCCGGTGAAGGTCGCACCGTCGACATCGGGATGTCGGATCAGCACGTCGCCCAGCGACGCGCCCGGTCCGGTCACGTAATTGAAGACGCCCGCTGGCACACCCGCGTCGCGCACTGCATCGGCGAGAAGCCGCCCGCTCCACGGTGTCGCCGACGCCGCCTTGAAGACAACGGTGTTGCCGGCAACGAGCGCCGCGCCCGACGGTCCGCCGGAAAGCGCGAGCGGGAAATTGAACGGTGCGATCACCAGCCACACGCCGTACGGCTTCATCGCGCTCGTGTTCGCGCTCGCGAATCCCGGCAGCGGATCGCGCGCCATCGCACGGACGTAGCCGTCGTTCGCTTCCATCTGGTCGCAGTAGTACGCGATCAGGTCGGCGGTTTCCTGCGCTTCGCCGAGCGCTTCAATCCGGTTCTTGCCGACCTCGAGCGCGAGCACGGCACCGATGGGGTAGACGCGCTCCTCGATCAGTGCGACCACGCGGCGAAGCATCGCAACGCGCTCGGTCCAGGGTGTGGCCGCCCATGCGGGAAACGCATCGCGCGCCGCGGCGATCGCTGCGTTGGCGTGCTGCGCGTCTCCGGCGGCGAAGCGGCCGAGCAGCATCCGCGTATCGCTCGGATTGTGCACGTCGAACCACGCCGGGGCAGTTGCGTTGCGGCCGCCGATCAGCATCGCGTGGTCGGCGCCCAGGTGCGGCCTTATCGCCGCGATCGCCGCGTCGAAGCGCGCGTGCAGCTCCGGCGGCGGATCGTACATCGTCGAGTACGTAAGCTTGAACGGAGGGGTCATATCGTTCTGCCGCTGGGATCGAGTCGAGGGGAAAGCGTCGCGAGCAAGCCGAGGACACGAGGGCCCGCAGCGAGGTGCGAGACAGAATACGACAACGTCGTCGGCTCGCGCAGCCTTACGCCGGCGCGATCAAACGAGATCGGCGGCGGGGCCGAGTATCTGCTCGCGCAGCTCGCGATAGCGCGGCAACTGCGGCGGATAGACGCAGATGTACTTGACCTGCGCCGCCTGCAGGCACCGCTGCTTGATGATCTCGAGCTTCTGGTCACGCGGATTGACGACGGTGTCCGGCTCCTTCGCGTCGACGATCGCGAGAATCGTCATGTCGCGGTCGCACACGACGAAGCCGACGTGCTGGTTCGCGATCTTGCGGAACGCGCGCAGCCGCTCCATCCCTTGCGGGCCGATCTTCACCTGCAGAACGTCGGACAGCCGGATGCGCGCAAAGATTTCATGGCGCGGGAACGCCGCCTTCAGCAGCAGGTAGACGACGCTTTCGGCCTTGCTGAGGAAGCGCGGCCGCAGCAGGTAGAGGCCGGGAAGCTCTGCCGAGGACAGCAGCCGCGTCGTCTCGCCCTCGGTCCATTGCGCGACCGTGTTCGGCGCGTCACCCGCATTCTTGTTGCCGCCCGCGGCACGGTTGCGCCGCACGAGGCCGACGGCGACCGCTACGATCAGCGCGCCGATGGCGAATGCGAAGAGGATCCCGGACGTCATGGATGGCGGCCCGTCGCCACCGGCCGCGATCCATCCCGCGCGGACCGGGGCATCACCTTCGTCTTGTTGTTGATGTCTTGGGCCAGTTCACAAGTTTAAGGCAATTGTCGAAGAATCGACGATTGCGGCCCGAAAGTAAATGGTTTTTTGGTTGCGCGCCTGCAGTGTCGCCCGTGGCGTGACAGCGGCGCAACGCGATCCGTCCGCCCGACAAGCCGCCGGCAATGCTCGTCAGTTTCGCGCGGGAAGCTGGCAGCCGATGATGGGTTCGGTCTTCGCGACAACGGGCTCCCAGTCGATGCCGGTCGTCGTGCGAAACTGCGCGTTGATGTAATAGCGCCGGCAGGGCTCCGCCCTGAGGCGAAAATGGCGCTCGGTACCCTGGTAGCCGTGCCTTGCCGGCGATTGCACGAGGACGTCGCGCTCGCCGGGCTCGATTTTCATGCGCGAATCGCGCGAGTAGCGCCCATCGACCTGCCGAATCACGGCGCCCGTGCGGTCCTTGGCGAGCTTGCTCCAGGATTGTCCGGTCACTTCGCTCCATGTGACCGGCCGCGGAACTTGCGCATGGCCGTTCGCGGCAACGAAGGCCGAACCGAAGATCCAAATCAAGGCAGCGCGCATGCCAACGGGCCCTCGGATGTCGAGACGTTGATCAAACGTGCATCCGGAGTCGTACGCTGACGCGTGATGCACACAAGTACGCTGGCGGCGTTCGCCTCCTTGTACCACCTACGGAAATGGTCGGCGTTACCGCGCTTCACAGGCTCTCCAAGGTTTTCTTCGGGTCGAGCTCGAAGCCTGGATAGTCGAACGCGCCCGCCACCCGTTCGCAATCGGCCTCGCTCGTGCCGTGTTCGCGAAGCAGCGGATACCAGCGTTCGCGAACGATGCGCTGCATGCTGTCGATGATGGCCGAAGCGTCCTCCCGCGAGAGCTTGAAGCGCGCGTGGCTGGAAAGAAGATTCGTTCGGTTCGCGTAGCGGTTGAATTCGCCGGCCGTCATCGCGAGGTCGCGCTTTTCAAGGCTCACTAGGGGATTGGGCGTCAGGTCGTACGCAGGCGAGAGCTCGAAGTCGCGTCCCGGTGCAATCAGCGCGTGGTTTCGCGGGTGGTCGTCGGTGTTCGAGATGAGCGCGTTGAAGACCATGCGGCGGTAGAGCTCGACCAAGTCGGCGGCGCTCTTGGAACTTCGCCTGCGAAGCTCGTCGGCAAGAAGGAGGTACGACCAGTTGCCGCGGGCGGTCGCGGCGTCCTCGGTGTTCAGAATCGTGAGCCCGCTCACCATGCGGTGGCGCCAGTAGCCGCGCTCCACGCGCTCGCGGTCGAAGCGCTTCACGAGCACGACGTCGGCATCGCCCACGGTGAGGACCTTCGAGCGCGCGGCGTTGATGCCGCATTCACCCGCAAGGGTGAGCATCGAGTGCTCGACACGCGCGTTACTCCAGCGGTCGCCGCGGTCGGGAAACTTGACAATCCACAGGCCCTCGTCGTCTTCGACGACATTCTTCGGCCGCGCGCCACCCATCGAGGTGCCGGGGCGCAACAGCGCTTCGACTTGCCCAAGCTGCGGCGCGCGCTCGGTGCGCTCGTCGTTCACGATGCGCTCGGCGAGTTGAAGCAGGGCCTCGATGTAGATGATGCGGTTGAAGTCGCGAAACGGTCGCGGCGGCTCCTTGCCGCGGCCGAAAGAGAGCGCGCCCGCGCGGTCCTCGGGCGAGTGCAGCAGATACTCGGCTTCGGATAGCCCAGTGCGGCCCAACTCGCGCTCGATGATGCGCCGACCCCACGCATCGGGAGAAGCGTCACGAAGCGCACCGAAAATGCCGGCGAGCTTCACCGTGGTGAACGCGCGGGGCGTAAGCGGCAACTCAAACGGGTCGAGCGGCACCGCGTCGGAGCGCTCGGCGTAGCGCGGGTTGTAGCGAAACGTGCCCACGCGTAAACCCTCGCGCGCGGCAAGCGTGTACGAGGCGGCGGTGACCACCTCGAGCGAGCGCGGGAGCTGCAGATACACGTAGACGCGCTCGTCAGAATTCATCGTCGCTTTGGGACGCATGGCGAACGCGTTGTGGTGTGCGTGCAAGCTCGAGCGCGACCCCGTCGACATCGTCTTCAGGTGCAAGAAGGGAAGCGAACTTGTCGTCAAGCCCGAGCGCCCAGGCGAGCGCGAGATAGGCGCCAAAGCCCGTTTGCAGGTTGCCGGCCTCAACTGCGCGCGCTGTGTCGTAGGCGATGCCTGCGCGTGCGGCGAGCTCACGAAGCGTGAAACGCCGGCGCTTACGCGCGAGGCGAAGCCGTGAGCCGAGTAGGCGGGCGAGCACCTGGACCGCCACTGGAGCCGTGGAGGCGAATTTGAGTCGTGCTGGCATACTAATACCGTCCCAATATTGGTTAAGAACGGTATCAGCGTAGCGATTTCGGGTTGGCGTGTCAAAATTTGGCGGCACACTGATAGCGTTCTTAAGCCTCTTAAAAACGCTATCAGACGTCCTACGACGTATCGGACGTAGGCGGTTTCCAGAATCAACAAATTCTACGAACAGAGCCAAAAACAAAGCCCCGCCGAAGCGGGGCCTTGTCTTCACGGCTTGGCGGTCACCGAAGCGACCGATCGATCACATGTCCATGTCGCCCATGCCGCCCATGCCGCCCATTCCGCCACCGCCGCCCATGCCCTTCTCGTCCTTCGGCAATTCGGCGACCATCGCTTCGGTCGTGAGCAGCAGCGAAGCCACTGAGGCGGCGTTCTGCAGCGCGAAGCGGGTAACCTTGGTCGGGTCGACGACGCCCATTTCGACGAGGTCGCCGTATTCACCGGTCTGGGCGTTGAAGCCGAAATTGCCGTTGCCTTCGACGACCTTGTTGACGACCACCGAGGGCTCGTCGCCGGTGTTCTGCACGATCTGGCGCAGCGGCTCTTCGAGCGCCCGCAGCACGATCTTGATGCCGGCGTCCTGATCGGTGTTGTCGCCCTTCAGGTTCTTCAGGCTCGCGCGGGCCCGCAGATAGGCGACGCCGCCACCGGCGACGATGCCTTCCTCGACCGCCGCACGGGTCGCGTGCAGAGCGTCTTCGACGCGCGCCTTCTTTTCCTTCATCTCGACTTCGGTTGCCGCGCCGACCTTGATCACTGCAACGCCGCCGGCGAGCTTCGCCACGCGCTCCTGCAGCTTCTCCTTGTCGTAGTCGGACGTCGCTTCCTCGATCTGCTTGCGGATATTCTTCACCCGCGCCTCGATCGAGGCCTTCTCGCCTGCGCCGTCGATGATCGTCGTGTCTTCCTTCGCCACTTCGATCTTCTTCGCGCGACCAAGGTCCTTCAGCGACGCGTTCTCGAGCTTCAGGCCGAGCTCCTCGGCGATCACGGTGCCGCCGCTGAGGATCGCGATGTCCTCGAGCATCGCCTTGCGACGATCGCCGAAGCCCGGCGCCTTGACCGCAACGGTCTTCAGGATGCCGCGGATGTTGTTCACGACGAGCGTCGCCAGCGCTTCGCCATCGACGTCTTCGGCGATGATCAGCAGCGGCTTGCCGGCCTTCGCAACCTGCTCGAGCAGCGGCAGGAGATCACGGATGTTGGAGACCTTCTTGTCGTGCAGCAGGATGTACGGATCCTCGAGGATCGCGACCTGCTTGTCCGGGTTGTTGATGAAGTACGGCGAGATGTAGCCGCGGTCGAACTGCATGCCCTCGACCAGATCGAGCTCGTTCTCGAGGCCCTTGCCGTCCTCGACGGTGATGACGCCTTCCTTGCCGACCTTGTCCATCGCTTCGGAGATCGTCTTGCCGATCGATTCGTCCGCATTGGCCGAGATCGCGCCGACCTGCGAGATCTCCTTGCTGGTCGTGCACGGCTTGCTGATCTTCTTCAGCTCCTCGACGACGGCGATGACCGCCTTGTCGATGCCGCGCTTGAGGTCCATCGGGTTCATGCCCGCCGCAACGTACTTGAAGCCTTCGTTGCAGATCGATTGCGCGAGCACCGTCGCGGTCGTCGTGCCGTCACCGGCGACGTCGGACGTCTTGGACGCGACTTCCTTCACCATCTGCGCGCCCATGTTCTCGAACTTGTCCTTGAGCTCGATTTCCTTCGCGACCGACACGCCGTCCTTCGTGATCGTCGGCGCGCCGAAGCTTCTCTCGAGCACCACGTTGCGGCCTTTGGGGCCCAGCGTAACTTTGACGGCGTTGGCGAGCACGTTCACGCCGACCATCATCTTGTTGCGAACACCGTCGCCGAAGCGGACGTCTTTTGCTGCCATGTGCTTCTCCTGATTTCGTGTGATTTGGCGGCCGCGGATCAGGCGACGATGCCGATGATGTCGTCTTCACGCATGTGAAGCAGGTCCTGGCCGTCGATCTTGAATTCCTGGCCGGAGTACTTGCCGAAGAGCACCTTGTCGCCGACCTTGACGCCGATCGCGAGCAGCTTGCCGTTGTCGTCGGTCTTGCCGGGACCGACTGCGACGACCTCACCGGTCTGGGGCTTTTCGGCGGCCGTGTCGGGGATCACGATGCCACCGGCGGTTGTGCGTTCCTCTTCCAGCCGCTTGAGGATGACGCGGTCGTGCAGGGGACGAATCTTCATTTTGGAACACTCTCCTCGAAAAAAATTTTTTGAATCAGCTACTTAGAACCCAAGCAGCCACCGGGTCGCGTGCGTGGCAGAAAAGATGTGAGCAGCCTGTTAGCACTCGACCGTCGCGAGTGCTAATCATACGGATCGGCTGGGCTCAAATCAACCCTTCAACCGCGTTTTAGACGTGCGATTGCGGGTCGGGAGATGGGGCGATGGCCGGCGCAGGGCGCCGGTGGTGCGGTCAGGCCACGGACGGGTCGGCGGCGCGCTCGCGGCCGGCGCACCGGCGCGCGATCGCCTCGACGACCGCACAAAGGTGCTCGACGGTGTTCTCTTTGTAGACGATTGCGCGCACGCCTATCGTCTCGGCGTCGGTGCGCAGCCGATCAGTGACATAGCCGGAGGTCAGCACGACAGGCAGGCCCGGACGCAGCGAACGCAGCTCCCGCGCCATCTCGAGCCCGGACAGGCCTGGCATATTGATATCGGTGACGACGAGGTCGAAGCGCTCCGGTTCGGCGCGCACGCGGGCGAGCGCGTCCTCCGCGCTGCGACTCGTCGCGACGTCGAATCCGTTTCGGCGCAGCAGCCGGCTCGCGAGAAAGACAAGCGAGTCGTCGTCGTCGACGTAGAGAATGCATCCCCCGCGTCGCGCCGTATCGACAGGCTCGGGGGGCGACATCCCGTGCGACGCGCTCGCCGCTGCGATCGCGGGAAGGTAGAGGTCGAACCGCGTGCCGGATGCGGGCGCGCTGTCGACGACGATCGCGCCGTCGTGCGCCGTCACGATCCCATGGACGACGGCGAGACCCAATCCCGTTCCCTCACCGACCGGCTTCGTTGTGAAGAACGGCTCGAAGGCGCGCGCCTTCGTCGCCGCATCCATGCCCTTGCCGGTGTCGACGACCGCAAGCCGCGCATGGCGGCCCGGCTTGAGCGAGGCACGCGCGGCAGCAGGCACGTCGTCCCAGCCGATCTCGTCAATGCAAACGCGTACCGTGCCGGCGTCGGCTTTGATTGCGTGCGACGCGTTCGTGGCGAGGTTCATCAGAACGCGATGGAGCTGCGTCGCGTCGGCGCTGACGTACACGGGCGCACCGGCGGATTCGACGACGAGCTGGACGCCCGGGGGCAGCAGCGGAAGCACGAGCTTCGCCGCCTCGGCGACGACGTCGGGTAGCGCGACGACCGCGCGGCGCGGCGCCCGCCGCTGGCTGAACGTCAGCACCTGCTCGACCAGATCGCGCGCGCGGTGGCCGGCCTTGCGAATTTCGTCGAGGTTTTCGCCTGCCGACAGCCCATTGTCGAGCGCGTGCCGCGCGAGCTCGACGTTGCCGACGATCGCCGCGACGATATTGTTGAAGTCATGCGCGATGCCGCCGGCGAGCGTGCCGATCGCCTCCATCTTTTCGGCGTCACGAAGACGCGTTTCGAGCTCCGCGCGCTTGTCCTCAGCGCGCCGCCGCTCGGTGAGGTCGCGCAACATCACCGTGTAGAGCGGCTTGTCGTCGATTTGCACGAACGACATCGACGCTTCAAGCGGGAACGGCTCGCCGTCGGCGCGCATGCCGGTGAGTGAATCGGAGCGGCCGATCGTGCGTCCGCCGATCGCGCTCTTGCCGAACCGGCGCAGTCCGGCGCTGTGGCTGTTGCGCACCGCGGGCGGAATGAACCGCTCGAGCGACGTGCCGATCGCTTCCTCGGCAGCGCAGCGGAACATCGCTTCGGCCGATGCGTTGAACACGAGAATGCGCTCGTCGGCATCGACGGTGACCACGCCGTCCATCGCCGAATCGATGATCGATGCGAGCTGCAGCTCGCTCTCGCGCAGCGCCTTCTGCGCGCGCTCGCGCTCGGCGAGCTCGTGCAGCGCGCCCGCATACGATCGCGCGTTGTCGAGCACGATCCCGACGATCTGCGCGAACAGCGAGCCCTGCTGCACCTGCTCGGGCGTGAACGGACGGCCGGCGTCGACGCGGCCGAGCGCGAGCACGCCGAAGCAGTCGCCGCCGAGCACGATGGGAAAGTCGGCGACGGAGCGGAGGTTGATCCGGTCGTAGATGTCGCGGTGGCGCGGCCATGCCGAGTAATCATCGAGCACGATCGGCTGGCCCGAGTCGTGAACGAGCCACGCGAGACCCGCCTCGCCGCGTCGCATGCGATCGCCGGCGACGAACGCCTGATTGTGCGTGCAGGCGCGCACGACGAGCTCGTCGCCCTCTTTCAGCATCAGCTCGCCGCACGGCGCGTCGAGCATCGCCGACGCCTGCCCGACGATCGCCTGCAGCAGGTCGTCCATGCCGCGCCGGTTGAGCAGATCGAGCGTGATCTGGTGCAGCGCCTCGAGGTTCGCGCTGTGGCGCACCAGCGCGGCTTCGGCGCGCCGGCGGTCGCTCACGTCGACGACGACGGCGAGCACACGCTCGATCTCGCCGGCATCGTTGCGCTCCGACACGGCCGACACGAGCACGTCCATCGTGTCGCCATTCTTCTTGACGAACTGGCAGGGCACCTCGCGGATCGATCCTGTCCGGAAGAGCTCGGGCAGCACGTTCTTCTCGGCATGCTCCGACGCTGTAGGGGTGAGCAACTCGATGACGCGACGTCCGATGACTTCGGAGCGCTCGTAACCGGTCGTTGCAAGCCAGTAGTCGCTGACCGAGATCAACCGGCCGTCGCGATCGATCGAGTGCAGCATCGCCGGCGTGTTGTTGTACAGCGAGCGGAACCGCTGCTCGCTCTGCTCGAGCGCGTATATGTTGCGGTGTCGCGCGATCGCGAGGCTCGCGAGATGGGCGAACCGTTCAATCGTTGCGAGCTCCTCGGGCTGCGGCGCGCGCGGCTCGCGGTAATACTGCGCGAACGTGCCGCGAACGTCGCCGTCGTCGGCGATGATCGGCACCGACCAGCAGGCACGCAGGCCGTGCGCGAGCGCGAGGTCTGCATGCGACGACCAGCGCGGGTCGCTTGCGATATCCTGCGCGACGACGAGCTCGCGACGATACGCCGCCGTTCCGCAAGAGCCCACGGCGGGACCGATCTCGATGCCGTCGACCGCCTTTGTGTAACTCTCCGGCAGGCTGGGTGCGGCGCCGTGCCGTAACCGGTTGCCCTCTACCAGCAGCACCGAGCAAAGCGAGCCCGGGTACGTACGTTCGAATCCGGTGACGAGCTGCGTCAATACGTCACCGAGCGAAAGACGTTTCGCGAGCGCCTCGAGCACCGCGCGCTCGCAGGCGTTCTGCGCATCGGCGCGTCGGCGCTCGGTCGTGTCGCGGATGATCGAACCGGTCCGCTTTCGCCCGGCGCTGTCGAGATAGACGTTCGACACGACGTCGGCTTCGAAACGCGAGCCATCGTGCTTGACGAACGCAAGCTCGCCGACGAATCGGCCCGACTCGTTGTGAGCGGCCAGGGCATTGCGCCAACGCGGGTCCTTCTCATCGACCCACGCCGGGCGACCCAGCTCGCGCAGCTCGCGCTCGGTACGGCCAAACAGGCGGCACGCGGCGGGATTGGCCGAGTGGACGTTGCCCTCGGGATCGGTGATGACGATCGCCTCGCCGCTGCTTTCGAACAGCAGCCGATAGATTTCCTCGCTTTCGCGAAGCGCTGCCTCGACGACGCCGGCCGCGCGGGGTGGGGATAGGGTCATTCGGGTCGGCCGCCGTATTTTCGGTGCTCGCGTCTGGGCCAAGCAAGAAGCGGACCGCTGTCCGCGCAGGCCCGCGCGACGCGGGATTCGGGTGCCTGTCCGCCCGCGTGCACAAAGGCACCGTTCGTAAGATCGATGCCACGCTGAGGGTCTGCCGATGTAACGTTGCGGCGGACACCTCTCCAAGGAACCATGCTCGCTCCCGCGCACGTCGGTCACCTCGCAATGCTTCGCTCGCTCATTCGGCGCAGCGCGGCCGAGGGCAGCTTCGATCGCGATCTTGCTTCCGACACGCCGGCGGCGGAGTCGTTTTTCACGAAGCTGAAGCGCGCGCTCGTCACCGGCTATTTCGTCGAGGAAGATCCGAACACCGGTCGCATCGACACGGTATCGGTGCCGGGCTACGTGTTCTGGCCGGACGGACGCCACAGCGGCATGCCGCCAGTGGGATTCGGTCTGTTCCGTGCGCTCGAGGACGGCGGGTACGAGCTTTGGCTCGCCGGGCTCGAGCTCGGTGAGCGCGGCAACGGCAATGGCCGCGCGCTGCTCGTCGCACTTCTCGCAACACCGCCGGGACAGAAGACGTGGGTCGTTCGCATCCCGCGCGAGTCGCGTTACGTGATCGCCGTGCAGCATGTGCTCTGCGACCTCGGGTTCGACTGCGCCGGCGACACCGCACGTCTGCGCTGGTTCGTGCGACGCGACGCGCCGGCGGCGCTCGCGAGCCGGATCCGCGGCGGCGTGCAGTCGCGCGCCGCGCTGAACTGACCTCGGCTGGCCGTTTCGCTCCCGCTGCGTCGTCACACGCACGCGGACACGGCTGTGCTACCGTTATGCGGCTCTCCCTGCGAGTCCTGCGCGATGAACGCGACCCCGCCCGACATTCCTCCACCTTCGCAACCGGTCATTGCGCCGATCGTTGAGCCGAGCCGCACGGGCGCACCGCCGCCCGACGGCTGGGCGGTCGGCGCGAATCGCGGCGCCGCGTGGTGGAGCGAGGGCTGGCGGCTGTTCACTGCGTCGCCGGTGATCTGGATCGTCATCACGCTTCTCTACGTCGCACTGATGATCGGCTTGCATCTGATCCCGCTGGTAGGACAGATCGCGGGAACGCTGCTCACGCCCGTTCTCGCCGGCGGTGTGCTGCTCGGCTGCCGCGCGCTCGACCGCGGCGGCGAGCTCACCGTCGGTCACCTGTTCGCGGCGTTCGGCACCAAGCTCGGTCCGCTCGCGCTGCTCGGAGTGCTGTACTTCGCCGGCTGGGTGCTCGCGTTGCTGATCGCGCTCGCGGTCGCGGCGGCGGCGTTCGGATTCGGCAGCCTGTCGGCGCTGTGGAGCGGCGACCCGATGCAGATGATGGCCGCGCTCGGCGCCGGTGCGCTCGTGATGGTGCTGATCGTGCTGCTGATCGCGGTGCCTCTGGTGATGGCGTACTGGTTCGCGCCGGCGCTCGTCACGCTGCGAAACGACGAGCCTTTCGGCGCGCTGAAGACGAGCTTCGTCGCGTCGTTGCGCAACATCCCGCCGTTCCTGGCGTACGGCCTGCTCGGCATCGTGTTCGCGATCATCGCGACGATCCCGCTCGGCCTCGGCTGGCTCGTGCTCGCGCCGGTGTTCGCGGCGTCGGTGTACGCGAGCTACAAGGACATCTTCGGGGACTGAAGTATCAGTGGGCCCGCTCCCAGTTCGGGCCGACGCCGACGTCGACGACGAGCGGGACGGACAGTTCCGCGACGCCGCTCATCAGCCCCGGCAATTGTTCGCGGATCTGCGCAACCTCGGCGTCGGGCACTTCGAGCACGAGCTCGTCGTGCACCTGCAGGATCAGCTTCGATGACAGCCGCTCGCGATCGAGCCAGTTCTGCACGGCGATCATCGCGAGCTTGATCAAATCGGCCGCGGTTCCCTGCATCGGCGCGTTGATCGCGGCGCGCTCCGCGCCGGCGCGCCGCGGCCCGCTCGCCGCGCGAATGTCCGCGAGCCACAGCCGCCGGCCGAACACCGTCTCGACGAAGCCCTGCGCGCGCGCAAGCTCGCGCGTACGCTGCATGTACGCGGCCACGCCGGGATAGCGCTGGAAGTATTTCTCGATGAACTGCGCCGCGGCGCCGCGCTCGATGCCGAGCCTTGTCGCGAGGCCGAATGCGCCCATGCCGTAGATGAGACCGAAGTTAACCGCCTTGATGTAGTTGCGCTGCTCGCCCGATACGTCGGCGGGCGCGACGCCGAAGATTTCCGCGGCGGTCGCGCGATGGATGTCGGAGCCGTCGAGGAATGCCCTTACCAGTGCCGCGTCCTCGGACAGATGCGCCATGATGCGAAGCTCGATCTGCGAATAGTCCGCGGACACGATCACATGCCCGGGTGCCGCAATGAACGCTTCGCGTATGCGCCGCCCCTCGACCGTGCGCACCGGGATGTTCTGCAGATTCGGCTCGGTCGACGCAAGCCGTCCCGTCACGGCGGTCGCCTGCCCGTAGCACGTGTGCACGCGGCCGGTCTGCGGGTTCACCATCTGCGGCAGCTTGTCGGTGTACGTCGACTTGAGCTTCGACAGCGTGCGGTGCTCGAGCAGCAGCTTCGGCAGCGCATGATCGGCCGCAAGCGCCTCGAGCACTTCCTCGTCGGTGGACGGCTGGCCGGTGGCCGTCTTCTTGATCACCGGAAGCTTGAGCTTCGTGAAGAGGATCTCGCAAAGCTGGCGTGGCGATCCGAGGTTGAACGGCTGACCCGCGAGCGCGTACGCCTGCTGCTCGAGCGCCATCACACGCTCGGCAAGCGCGCGGCCCTGCTCGCCAAGCAGCGCCGAATCGATCAGCACGCCGTTTCTCTCGATCCGGAACAGCACTTCGCGCACCGGAAGCTCGATCACCGAATAAATGTGCGCGAGCTTCGCGTCCTCGTCGATACGCGGATAGAGCGCGCCGTGGACTTGCAGCGTGACGTCGGCGTCCTCGGCCGCGTACTCGGCGGCGCGCTCGACCGAAACCTGATCGAACTCGATGCGGTTCGCGCCCTTTCCGGTGACCTCGTCGTACGTGAGCGTCTTCACGTCGAGATGCCGCCACGCGAGGTTGTCCATGTCGTGCGGCTTGTGCGACTCGAGCACATAGGACTCGAGCAGCGTGTCGTGCGCGACACCGGCGAGCGCGAGTCCGTGGTTCGCGAGCACGTGCTGGTCGTACTTCACGTTCTGGCCGACCTTCTTGGTCGACGGATCGGCGTACCACCTCGCGAAACGCGCGAGCGTCCCGTCGAGATCGAGCTGCTCGGGGGCGCCGGCGTAGCGGTGCGTGAGCGGGATGTAGCACGCGTAACCCGGCTCCACCGCGAACGAGAGGCCGACGATCTTAGCGAGCATCGGATCGACTCCGGTCGTCTCGGTGTCGAACGAGACGAGCTCGGCGCGCTCGATTGCAGCGATCCAGCGCGCGAGCGTCGCCTCGTCGCGCACAATCTCGTAGTGTCGAGGCACATGCGGCCGAGGATGCGCGGACGGCTCGTCCTGCGGCCCGAACTGGCGCTCGTTCTGCGACGCCGCACGCGCTGCGATCTTGCCGGCGACGTCGTCTTCGGCCTTCATGTCGGCCGCACGCCCCGTCGTCTGCACGCCATCCTTGAGCCAGCTCTTGAACTCGAATCGCTCGAACATCGACGCGAGCTTCTGCAAGTCGGCTGGAGCGAGCTTCAAGTCGTCGAAGCCCACGGGCAGCGTGCAATCGGTCCTCACCGTCAGCAGCTTCTTGCCCTGCGGTAACCAGTCAAGCGCCGCGCGAAGGTTTTCGCCCACCACACCGCCGATCTCGCTCGCGTTCGCGATGACCGCGTCGAGTGTCCCGTATTGCGCGAGCCATTTCGCCGCCGTCTTCGGCCCGACTTTCGGCACGCCGGGCACGTTGTCGACGGCGTCGCCGGTCAGCGCGAGCAGATCGAGCACCTGATCGGCGCGCACGCCGAACTTTGCGATCACGCCGGCCTCGTCCAGCGTCTCGTTGCTCATCGTGTTGACGAGCGTGACACCGCGGCAGACGAGCTGCGCGAGATCCTTGTCGGAGGTCGACACGACGACGTCGTAGCCCTGCATCTGCGCTTGCGTAGACAGTGTGCCGATGACGTCGTCGGCCTCGACTCCGTCGACCATCAACAGCGGCCAGCCGTGCGCAGCGATGAGCGCATGCAGCGGCTCGATCTGCCGCGCGAGATCGTCGGGCATCGCGGCCCGATTGGCCTTGTACTGCGGATACCAGTCGTCGCGAAACGTCTTGCCGGGCGCATCGAACACGACGGCGAACCGGTCCGGCTTGCCGTCCTCCACCATTCGGCGCAACATCGAAACGACACCGCGCAGCGCGCCGGTCGGTTCACCCGTGCGCGTGCGAAGATCCGGCAGCGCGTGAAACGCGCGGTACAGATACGACGATCCATCCACCAGTACGAGCGTGGGCATGGCAGATACGAGCAAGATTCCGGAGTTGATCGATTCGCAGGCGCTCTACGGCACCAATGGCCGCGAGGCGTGGCGGGTGCTCGGCATTATGGCAGAGTTCGCGCTCGCGACCGAACGGCTGCGCGGAATCCAGCCGGCGGTGTCGATGTTCGGCAGCGCGCGCATCGCATCGTCGCATCCGTATTACGCTAAAGCCGAGCGCATCGCGCGCCTGCTCTCCGATGCGGGCTTCACCGTCATTTCCGGCGGCGGACCGGGACTGATGGAAGCTGCGAATCGCGGCGCGCACGCAGGCCGCTCGCCTGCGGTCGGATTGAACATCCTGCTGCCGCGCGAGCAGGGGAACGATTTCCAGGACATCGAATTCGATTTCCGCTATTTCTTCGCGCGCAAGATGATGTTCGTGCGCTTCGCGTCGGCGTACGTCGTCATGCCCGGCGGATTCGGCACGCTCGACGAGCTTTCCGAATGCCTGACGCTCGTGCAGACGGGCAAGAGCCGCCGCATTCCGATCATCCTGGTCGGAGGCGAGTTCTGGGGCGGCCTGCTCGACTGGATGCGCGCGCAACTCGTCACCGCCGGCATGATCGCGCCGGACGACCTCGGTCTGATGCGCGTGATCGAAGAACCCGAAGCGATCGTCGAGGCGATATTCGACTTCTACGAGGGCCGCGGATTCCAGCCGTCGCGCGTGGAACGCGAAAAGATGTTGAACCTCTAACCATCAGGGCGTGCGCGATTGCGCAAGGCCCCGTTTCCGTGCGCACCACGGGCAGTGCGGAAGCGATTCGCGCTGAAACCCTGCCCGCGGCTCTGGTAAGATGACGGCTTCGATCGCGCCGCGCATGAGACCGCTCGCCCACTCGTCGTGTCGATTCACCCTTGCCGCGCTGTTTGTTGTCGCGGCGGCGGCGTTTGCGCAGCCGGCGCCGCCGCCTCCGCCGCTCGAGCCGCTGCCCGAAATTCCGCCGCCTCCGGGCGTGACGGATACGGACCTCGAACCGGCGGTGACGATTCGAAAGAACAACGACGAGGTGCGGGAAGAAGCGCGCGTCAACGGCCAGATCCTCTGGATCCGCGTGACGCCACGCAACGGCCGGCCTTATTTCCTCGTGCCCAACCAGGGCGGTGAGACGTTCATTCGCCGCGACAGCCTGGACACGGGATTGAAGGTCCCGCTGTGGCTGCTCTACTCGTTCTAGATTAACGACACCCCGATGCATTGATGCCGTTGCGCGCATCTCGCGCGCGACGCGACGCCCGATGTCGGTCTATACGCCCGTAACGCCCGCCGAGCTCGATGCCTGGCTTGCACGGTACGCACTCGGCAGCGTCATCGAGTTCGAGCCGATCGCCGCGGGCATCGAGAACACGAATTACTTCGTGACGATGACGGCGGGCCGCTACGTACTGACACTGTACGAGCGGCTGCCCGCCGAAGAGCTGCCGTTCTATCTAAACTTGATGGCGCACCTTGCACGCGCCGGCGTCGAATGCCCGGCGCCTGCGCCCGATCGCACCGGCGCGCTGTTCAGCGTGTTGAACGGCAAGCCCGCCGGCCTCGTGTCGCGACTCGATGGTGTGCCGATCGACAATCCTGACGTGCCGCACTGCGCGGCCGTCGGCGCCGCGCTCGGCCGCCTGCACGTCGCTTCGGCGACGTACCGCGCGCGGCTCACCAATCGGCGCGGCCCGGGCTGGTGGCGAGCGGCCGCGCGCGCCGTGCGGCCGTTTCTCGACGACGATCAGAACGCGCTTGTCGCATCCGAGCTCAAGTTCCAGACCGGGTTTCGCGAAGGCAAGATGCCGCGCGGCGCGATCCACGGCGATCTGTTCTGCGACAACGTGCTGTTCGACGGCGAGCGGGTGACCGGCATCATCGACTTCGGGTTCGCTGCGACCGACTTCCTCGCCTACGATCTCGCAATCACGGTGAACGACTGGTGCGTCGTAAACGACGGACCTGGGGCTGGCGCGCTCGTTCCCGCATTGGTCGAAGCGCTCGTCTGCGCGTACGACGCGGAGCGGCCACTTGCGCAGGACGAGCGCACTCAATGGCCGGCGCTGCTGCGCGCGGCGGCGCTGCGCTTCTGGCTTTCGCGCCTGTACGACATGCATCTGCCGCGCCCGGGCGAGCTCGTGCATGCGCACGACCCTGCGCACTTCGAGCGGATCCTTCGCCATCGCGTCGCGACTCCGGCCCGATGGCCGTCATCCGAGCGCTCGCGCGCGGTCGTCGACTGATCGACGCCCTCGATGAGCGCACCGGCGGCGATCGCGTTCGAGCGTTACCCGGCACGACGCGGTGTGCTGTGGCTGCGGCACGCGTACGCGATGCTGTCCGCGCATCGGCTGCCGTGGCTTTTCCTGTTGTTGCTCTATTACTTCGTGCTGACGCTCATCGAGCGCGTGCCGCTGATCGGTCCGCTCGCCGTGCCGGTGCTGAAGCCGGTGTTCGCCGTCGGCTTTCTCGCCGCCGCGTGGGCGCAGGAGCGCGGCGAGATCCCGAGGCCGCGCCATCTGTTTCAGGGTTTCCGCGCGAACCTCTGGGTGTTGCTGCCGCTCGGAAGCGTATTTCTCGTCGGCGTGTCGGTCGCGGTGCTCGCCACCGCGCTCGTCGACGACGGCCTGCTGCTCGACGTCTTGTCCGGCAAGGTCGCGCTCGACGACCCCGCGCTTGCAACAGGGCGCACGCAGGTGGCAATGCTGTTCGGCGCGCTGTGCGCGCTGCCGGTGCTACTCGCGCTCTGGTTCGCGCCCGCGCTCGTCGTCTTCCACGAATGCCGGACGCTGCGTGCGCTATCGACGAGCCTTTCGGCCGCGCTCGCGAACTGGCGGCCGATCGGCGTCTACGCGCTGCTCGTATTCTTCTACGGCGCCGTGCTTCCGGGCACGGCGGTTACGCTGATCAGCGCGCTGCTGCCGAAGTCTTTCGCGTGGCCGCTTGCGCTGCTCGTCGTCATGCCGTACCTGTTCCTGTTCGTCGCGACGCTGCACATCTCCGATTACGTCTGCTACCGCGACATCTTTCATGCGAACGAGTCGCCTTCCGCAGACACGGCGACCGCTCATTCCACGCCGCCGTCGCCGCCCGCAGCCTGAGGCGAGAAGCCTAGGCAGCCTCGAGCTTCGCGTACTCGAGCGCGAGCCACTTGAGGCCCGCTTCGCGGAAATTGACCTGCACCCGAGCATCGCTGCCGCGGCCCTCGGCGTCGACGATGACGCCGACGCCGAACTTCGCGTGGCGCACGCTCTGGCCGATCCGCCATCCGGTCGCTGACGCGGACGCGCTCGATTCGTGCAGCGGCGCCGCGCTTTCCGAACGAGCCCAACGCGCACCCCATTGCGCGGTGTCGACTTCGATCGAGCGCCGGTGCGTCAGCGCAGACAGCCACTGCACGAGCTCGCGCGGAATCTCGTCGACAAAGCGCGACGCGATGTGATAACGCACCTGGCCGTGCAGCATCCGGCTTTGCGCGAGCGTGAGATACAGCCGGCGCTTCGCGCGCGTGATCGCGACGTACATCAGCCGCCGCTCTTCCTCGACGCCATCGGCCTCCGACAGGCTGTTCTCGTGCGGAAACAGGCCCTCCTCCAGTCCGGTGACGAACACCGTGTGGAATTCGAGCCCTTTCGCCGAGTGCACGGTCATCAGCTGCAACGCGGGCCGGCCTTCCGCCGCCTGCGTCTCGCCCGCTTCGAGCGCAGCGTGCGCGAGGAAAGCGGTCAGCGGATCCGACGCGCCCACCGGCGGCTCGGTGTCGATGTCCGCTTCGGGCACGGCGATCGGCGCATCGACGGCGAGGTCCGCTTCGCGCAGGAACGAGTCAGCGGCGTTGACGAGCTCCTCCAGATTCTCGAGCCGGTCCTCGCCGTCCTTTTCCGTCCGGTAATGCGCGATGAGCCCGGACGCCTCGTTCACGTGCTCGACCGCTTCGGGCAACGGCAGTCCTGCGGTGCCCGCCTGCATCGCCTCGATCAGCTTCACGAAGGCGGCAAGCGCGTTACCCGACTTGCCGGTGACGACGCCCGCCGAAGCCGCCTCCCAGAGACTCGTGCCGCGCGCGCGCGCGGTGTCCTGCAGCGTCTCGAGCGTTCGCGCGCCGATGCCGCGCGGCGGAAAATTCACCACGCGCAGGAACGCGCCGTCGTCGACCGGACTCGCGAGCAGCCGCAGGTAGGCGAGCGCGTGCTTCACTTCGGCGCGCTCGAAGAATCGCATCCCGCCGTACACACGGTACGGAATCGCCGCGTTGAACAGCGCGTGCTCGAGCACGCGCGACTGCGCGTTCGACCGGTAGAGAACCGCGCACTCCGAAAGCGCTACGCCGTCCGCGGCGAGGCCCTTGACGACATCGACGATGAACGCCGCCTCGTCGAGATCCGACAGCGCGGCGAACGCGCGGATGGGCTCACCCTTGCTGTCGGCCGTCCACAGGTTCTTGCCGAGCCGCGCCTGGTTGAACCGGATCAGCGCGTTCGCGGCGTCGAGGATGTGCCCGTGCGAGCGATAGTTCTGCTCGAGCTTGATCAGCGTGACCGGCCGCTCGGCGGCGCCGAAATCGCGCTCGAAGTGCTGCATGTTGGCGATGTTGGCGCCGCGGAACGCGTAGATCGACTGGTCGTCGTCTCCGACCGCGAACACCGCGGCGTCCGGACCGGCGAGGATGCGCAACCAGGCGTACTGGAGCTTGTTCGTATCCTGGAACTCGTCGACGAGCAGATGCGAGAACCGCCGCTGATAGTGCTCGCGCAGCCCGGCGTGGTCGCGCAGCAGCTCGTAGCTTCGCAACAGCAGCTCGGCGAAGTCGACCGCCCCCTCGCGCTGGCACATCGCTTCGTACATCGCGTAATGCTCGACCTGGCGACGCGCGAGCTCGTCGCCCGCCTCGACGGCGGAAGGCCGCAGGCCCTCCTCCTTCGCGCTCGCGATGAAGTATTGCAGCTGGCGCGCGGGAAAGCGCTCGTCGTCGATGTTGTGCGCCTTGTACAGTCGCTTGATCAGCGCGAGCTGGTCCTGCGTGTCCATGATCTGGAAGAGCTGCGGCAGGTTCGCGTCGCGATAGTGCGCGCGCAGCATGCGGTTGCACAGGCCGTGAAACGTGCCGATCCACATGCCGCGCGTGTTGATCGGCGTGAGCGTGGAAAGCCGCAGCAGCATTTCCTTTGCCGCCTTGTTCGTGAACGTGACGGCGAGAATCGACAGCGGCGATGCCTGCCCGGTCGCGAGCAGCCACGCGATGCGCGTAGTGAGCACGCGCGTCTTGCCGCTGCCGGCGCCGGCGAGGATCAGCGCCGACTGATGCGGCAGCGTGACCGCGGTCAGCTGCTCCGGGTTGAGATTGGCGAGAAGAGGGCCTGTCATCCGACAAGAATACTCGACCGCCGCCGGCGGCTCGCATGAATACTTGCAGACATCCCGACGTGCATCGCGTGCAGCGCACATGAACGCGGTGCGCGACAAGTCCAGTCGGGCCGGCAAGCTATAATGTCGGCGCCCGTACCGTCGCCCTCATGTCACCTTCCGCCCTCGCCGCTCCGGCCGCCCATTCGGCGACCACGCGGGCGTTCGTGCAGTGGATCCGCTCGGCGGCGCCGTACATCCACGCGTTCCGCGGCAAGACGTTCGTCATCGCGTTCGGCGGCGAGGTCGTCGCCGACGACACGTTCCTCGGCATCGTCCACGATCTGAACCTGCTGCACAGCCTCGGCATTCACCTCGTCGTCGTTCACGGATCGCGCCCGCAGATCGAGGCGATCCTCGCGCAGCAGAGCATCCCGAGTCGGTACGAGTTCGGGTTGCGCGTCACCGATGCCGAAACGATGGACTGCGTGCTCGAGGCGTCGGGCCAGGTGCGAAGCCGCATCGAGGCGATGCTCTCGCTCGGCATCGCGAATTCGCCGATGGCCGGCGCGCGCATCCGCGTGTCGAGCGGCAACTACATCACCGCGAAGCCGCTCGGCGTGCGCGACGGCGTCGACATGCAGCTCACCGGCGAGGTGCGCCGCGTCGACACCGACGCGATCAACCAGCGGCTCGACGACGGCGACATCGTGCTGATCTCGCCGATCGGTTATTCGCCGACCGGCGAGATCTTCAACCTCGCGCTGGAGGAAGTCGCCACTCAAGTCGCCGTCCGGCTGGACGCGCACAAGCTCGTGTTTCTGATGGAGACCGACGGCGTGCGCAATGGCCGTCGCCAATTGCTGACCGAGCTTTCGACCAACGATGCGCAGGCGCTGCTCGCCGCAGGCGTTCAACGGCTGCCGCCCGACGTCCAGCATTACCTTCCGTGCGCGATCCGCGCTTGCGACAACGGCGTGAAGCGCGCGCATCTGATCAGCCGCCATCTCGACGGCGCACTGCTGCTCGAGATGTTCACGCGTGACGGCGTGGGCACGATGGTCGCGGCCAATGCGCTCGCGCATCTGCGGCCGGCAACGATCGACGACGTCGGCGGCATCATCGCGATCATCGAGCCGCTCGAGGAGCAAGGTCTACTCGTTCGCCGCTCGCGCGAGCGGCTCGAGATGGAAATCGAGCGCTTCGTCGTTGCCGAGCACGACAGCGCGATCATCGGCTGCGCGGCGCTGTACGCATTCCCCGACGAGGGCGCCGGCGAGCTCGCCGCGCTCGCCGTGCACCCGGATTTCCGGCGCGAAGGGTACGGCGAAGCGCTGATGAACGAAATCGAGGCGCGCGCACACAAGTTGAGGCTCGCGGACCTGTTCGTGCTGACGACACGCACGTCGCAGTGGTTCCTCGAGCGCGGCTACCGATCCGCGACGATCGCGGAGCTGCCGAAGCAGAAGCAGGCGCTCTACAATTACCAGCGGAAGTCGCAGGTTTACCGCAAGAAACTCTAGAGGACGTCATGGCACGTACGGTGCACTGTGTGAAGCTCGGCCGCGATGCGGAAGGTCTCGATTTTCCGCCCTATCCCGGCGAGCTCGGCAAGAGGATCTACGAGAACGTGTCGAAGGAGGCGTGGCAGCAGTGGCTGCGCCATCAGACGATGCTCGTGAACGAAAACCGGCTGTCGCTCGCCGATGCGCGCGCCCGCAAATGGCTCGCCGAGCAGATGGAAAAGCATTTCTTCGGCGAAGGCGCCGAAAAACCCGCCGGTTACGTTCCGCCAAGCGAATGAGCGCGCCGATCTCCCGTTATCCGGTCCCCTCGCTCGAGTCGCTGCCACAGGACATCCGCGCGCGCATTCTCGAAGTGCAGGACAAGGCCGGCTTCGTGCCGAACGTGTTCGTCACGCTCGCGCATCGGCCCGACGAGTTCCGCGCGTTCTTCGCGTATCACGACGCGCTGATGCTGAAGGAAGGCGGCCTGACCAAGGCGGAGCGCGAGATGATCGTCGTCGCCACCTCCGGTGCCAACGACTGCGTGTACTGCGTCGTCGCGCACGGGGCGATCTTGCGCGTCTACGCGAAGAACCCGCTCGTCGCCGACCAGATCGCGACCAACTATCGCAAGGCCGACATCACGCCGCGGCAGAAGGCGATGCTCGCATTCGCGCTCAAGGTCGCGCTCGCGAGCGCCGACATCGCCGACGACGACTTCGCCGCGCTGCGCGCGCACGGATTTTCCGACGAGGACATCTGGGACATCGGCGCGATCAGCGCGTTCTTCGCGCTGTCGAACCGGATGGCGAACATGATCAGCATGCGGCCGAACGACGAGTTCTACCTGCTCGGCCGGGTCCCGAAAAAGTAGGGTCAGACTCGACTTTTCATGCAGTCGCGTGGCTGTTGAGAGGCCGAACCTGAAAAGTCGAGTCTGACCCTACTTTTTCACGTGCGGCACGCCGCGACGACGAACTCGTAGAGCTTCTCGACGCACGCATCGACGTCGTCTACTGACGTATCGACCACGAGCTCCGCCAATTCGGGCGGCTCGTACGGGCTGTCGATTCCGGTGAAGTTGGCGAGCTCGCCGCGGCGCGCCTTGCGATAGAGGCCCTTCGGATCGCGCGCCTCGCACACCGCGAGCGTCGATCGCACGTACACCTCGATGAAGCGGCGCGCGCCGGCGGCCGCGCGCGCGCGGCGGCGGTCGTCTCGGTACGGCGAAATGAACGCCGCGATGCAGACTGCTCCCGCATCGGCGAACAGCGCGGCAACCTCGCCGACACGCCGGATGTTCTCCTGCCGTTCCTCGGGCTCGAATCCGAGATCCGCGTTCAACCCGCGACGCACGTTGTCGCCGTCGAGCGTGTACACGTTCCAGCCGAGGTCGAACAACCGACGCTCGACCGCCATCGCGAGCGTCGACTTGCCGGCGCCTGAAAGGCCCGTCAGCCAGACGACCGCGCCCTCATGCCCGGCGCGCGCGCCGCGCTCGGCCGCCATCACCTCGTGGCGAACCGGCGTCAGGTGATCGCCGGCAGCGCCGGCACGGCGCAGATCGGGATAGCCGCTTGCGTCGAGCACGCCGCCGCCGGCGATCGCGCCGGCGTCGATCAGCACGAAGCGCGCGCCGTCGCGCACGAGCGCGTAGTTGTCGACGCCGAGCGCGCTGTCGCATCGGACAGTGACGCGCGCGACACCGCCTTCGGGCACAACGGAGGACGCCTGCAGCGCAAACGTGTCGTCGTCCTGCACGTGAATGATCGACGACACGTACGCGCCGACTTCGCGAGTTCCGACGCGAGCGCGCAATCGCTTGCCGACACCGAGATCGCCCGGCCCGAGCCAGAAGAGCTCCGCGTCGAACACGGCGGAGAGCTTCGGCGGCGATGCGGGATCGCACAGCAGTTCGCCGCGCTCGATGACGAGTTGCCGGTCCAGCACGATTGCGGGGTTGTCGCCCGTCACGACGCCGGTCGGCGGCGCCGGCCAGCCCGCGAGCTCAACGACGCGGGCGCGCGCGCCTGACGGCAGCGCGAGCACGTCGTCACCCGCGCGCAACGATCCGCTCGCAACGCGGCCCACGATCACGCGCCGCTCGTCCGCTCGATAGACATCCTGCACCGGCATCCGGAACGGGCCGTCTGCGACGGGCCGCGCCTCGGGCAGTGACTCGAGCGCCTCGACGAGCGTCGGGCCCTTCCACCACGGTGCGCTCGCGCGGCGCACGAGGTTCGCACCCTCGCGCGCCGATACCGGCACGATCGCGACGACCTCGAGGCCGAGTGTGGCGAGCGCGGCGGCGAGCTCGTCGCGAACATCGGCGAATCGGCGCTCGTTCCATACGACAACATCCATCTTGTTGACGGCGACAACGACATCGCGCACGCCGAGAAGCCGCAGCAGCGCGAGATGCTGGCGCGTCTGCGCCTGCGCGCCGGCCTGAACGTCGACGACGAGCAGTGCGGCGTCCGTGTCGGCGGCGCCGGTCACCATGTTGCGGATCAGCTGCCGATGTCCCGGCGCGTCGATGACGACGAGCTCACGCGAAGGAAGCGCGACGCGTACGCGCGTCGTATCGAGCGTGATCGCCTGGTCGCGCTCGAGCTGCAATGCATCGAGCACGAACGACCATTCGATCGGGACGCCGCGCGCAGCGCTCGCCTTCTCGAGCGCGGCGACCTTGCCGTCGGGCAGCAGGTCGAGCTCGTGCAGCAGGCGACCGAGCAGCGACGACTTGCCGTGGTCGACGTGCCCTGCGAGGCAGACGGCGAGCGGCCCGCTCATCACATGTAGCCGGCCGTGCGAAGGCGCTCGAACGCGTCCTCGCGCTCATGGTCCATTGCACGTCCCGCACGCTCCTCGGCGCGCGTCGTCTCGAGCTCGCGGATGATGTCGGCGACCGACGCCGCCTGCGACGCGATCGCGAACGTGATGTCGGATTCGCCGAGCGAGCGGTACCGCTTGCCGTTGCGCGCGAAATAGAGCTCGCAGACGGGGATCCGTTCGCGCTCGACGTAGCGCCAGATGTCGAGCTCGGTCCAGGCGAGCAGCGGATGGACGCGCACATGGCCACCGGGGGGCGGCAGGCACTGGTACTGCCCCCAAAGCTCCGTCGGCTGCGCGCGGAAATGCCACGCGCCGTCGGCATCGCGAGGACTGAAGTAGCGCTCCTTGCCGCGCACCGCCTGTTCGTCGCGGCGGATGCCGAGCAGCACGCCGGCGTAATGGCGGGCGGCAAGAAGCCGCTTCAAGCCGAGCGTCTTGCGCGCCGCGGCGCGCGCGGCCGGCGGCAGCGTTGCATCGGTTTCCTCGATCGATGGGCACGGTGCGTTGACGTAATCGAGCCCCCATTCGCGCACGTAGCGATCACGGAACGCGTAGACCTCGGGAAACTCGTTGCCGGTATCGAGCAGGATCACCGGAAACGGCACCCGGCCCTCGAACGCCTTGCGCGCGAGCCAGACCAGCGTGTTCGAGTCCTTTCCGAGCGACCACAGCATCGCGAGCGGCTTCAACCGCGCGTACGCCTCGCGGATCACGTGAATCGACTGCTGCTCGAGCGTGTGCAAGTAGTCGGGCATAGGTCGCGACGATGTTACCAGAGCGGAGGTCGGCGACCGCTGCGCGGAGCTCCCTTGGGCGTCGTACGTCTCGCGCCCGATCGCTGTCAGAGCGCGCCAAACGTTTCAGCGGCGTGACCGTCATCGCGCTGTCGCAAATCCGTCATCGCCGCCGACTAGGCTTCAAGGTTTCTGACGGGAGGCGACGCCATGAACAATCGGGGTCGAAATCGAGATCGCCGGCGGTACGCTCGTGAACGTTGATGGCGTGCGCATCGAAGACAACGGCTTTTCGGGCATCAACGTCAACGACGCGACGCAACTGAACGTCTCGAACACCGTGATCGCCGGCAACGGTCAGGAGGGCGTATCGCTCGGAACCACGGCATCGACGCCGTGAAGGCGGGGATTGACGTGCTCACGCCTCGTGGACGACTTGACCGCCCACGAGGGTCCAGCGGACGACGCCGGGCACTTCGAGCCCGAGGAATGGCGTGTTCTTGCCCTGGCTTCGCAACGCTCGCGGCTCGACGCGCCAGTGTGCGTTCGGATCGAACACGCAGATGTCGGCCGGTCGTCCGACGGCGAGATCGCCCGCGTCGATGCCGAGGAGCGCAGCCGGCGCGGCGGTCACGCGCGCAAGGGCGGTCGCAAGCGGCACGCCGTCGGCGGCCGCCCATTTGAGCGTCAGCGGCAACAGCAACTCGAGTCCCGTCGCCCCCGGCTCGGCTTCAGCGAACGGCAACTGCTTGCCGTCGTCGTCGACCGGAGTGTGGTCGGAGCAGACGAGATCGATCGTGCCGTCGGCGGCCGCCGCGCGAAGCGCCGCGCGATCGCGCGTGCTGCGAAGCGGTGGAGTAAGCCGGCACTGCGAGTCGAACCAGCCGATGTCGACGTCGCACAGGTGCAGGTGATGGACTGCGACGTCGCAGGTGATCGCGAGCCCGTCGCGCTTCGCCGCGCGCACCATCGCCACACCTTCGGCTGTGGACAGCCGGCACAGGTGAACGCGCGCGCCGGTTTCGCGAACGAGCGCGAAGATCGTCGCGAGCGCGATCGTTTCGGCACACGCGGGAATCGACGCCAAGCCCAGCCGTGTGGCCACCTCCCCGTCGTGCGCGACGCCGTTTCGCGCGAGGTGCGGATCCTGCGGGCGCAGCCACACATGGTGTCCGAACGTCGCCGCATACTGCAGCGCTCGCAGCAGCACCTGCGTGTCGGTCAACGGCTGCTCGGCGTGCGAGAACGCGACGCAGCCCGCGTCGGTGAGCTCGCCCATTTCGGTGAGCGCTTCGCCGGCGAGTCGCTGCGTAAGCGCGCCGACCGGATACACGTGCGCCTTGTTGAGCGAGCGTGCGCGATGCTTGAGCATCTCGACCAGGCCCGGCTCGTCGAGCGGCGGATCGGTGTCGGGCGGGCAGGCAAGGCTCGTCACACCGCCGGCGACGGCGGCGTCGACTTCCGATTCGAGCGTCGCCTTGTATTCGAATCCGGGCTCGCGCAATCGCGCCGCAACGTCGATCAATCCGGGCGCGACGATGAGCCCGCTCGCGTCGAGCGTGCGCTCGGCGCGGAAACCCGACGGCAGCGCGCCGAGGGCGGCGATTCGGCCGTCGGCCACGTACAACGTCGCGACGCGGTCGACGCCATTCTTCGGATCGACGACACGTCCGTTGCTGATCTCGAGATCCATCAGCCGTTGCCTGCGAGCAATGACATCACCGCCATGCGAACGGCGATGCCGAACGTCACCTGCGGCAGGATCACGCTGCGCTCGCCGTCGGCAACCGCCGAATCGATCTCGACCCCACGGTTCATCGGACCCGGATGCATGACGATCGCGTCGGGCTTCGCCGCCGCGAGCTTCTCGGCCGTCAAGCCGTAGTGCTTGAAGTACTCACCGGCCGACGGCAGCAGCGAGCCGCGCATCCGCTCGCTTTGAAGCCTCAGCATGACGACGACGTCGCAGCCTTCGAGTCCTTCGCGCATGTCATGGTGCACGCTCACGCCCATCGCGTGCACCTGCGCCGGCAGCAGCGTCTGCGGGCCGATCACTCGCACCTGCGGCGTGCCGAGCGTGGTGAGCCCATGGATCAGCGAGCGCGCCACACGCGAGTGCAGCACGTCGCCGACGATCGCCACCGACAGGCCATGGAAGTCGCGCTTGTAGTGGCGGATCGTGAACAGATCGAGCAGACCCTGCGTCGGATGCGCGTGGCGGCCGTCGCCGGCGTTGACGACATGCACGTGCGACTTGCCGATACGGTTCAGGTGCGCGGCGATCAGGTGCGGCGCTCCCGACTGCGCGTGGCGGACGACGAACATGTCGGCGTTCATCGCGACGAGGTTGTCGATCGTGTCGAGCAGCGTCTCGCCCTTGGACGTCGACGACGCGCCGATGTTGAGATTGATCACGTCGGCCGAGAGCCGCTTCGCGGCGATCTCGAACGTCGTGCGCGTTCGCGTCGAGTTCTCGAAGAACAGGTTGAAGACCGCCTTGCCTCGCAACAGCGGCACCTTCTTCACGTCGCGCTCGGAGATCGACGCGAACGGCACCGCCGTATCGAGGATGCGCGTGATGAGCTCGGCCGGCAGCCCCTCGAGTGTGAGCAGGTGCGTGAGTTCGCCGTCGGCGGTGAGTTGGGGGTTACGCACCGTCGCGTCCCATCGGCTCGGTGGAAAGCGCGAACGAACCGTCGGCGGCGCGCGTCAGCACGACATTGAGGTCGCGCGCGACCGCGAGCCGCGCGCCGGTGTACGTCGCCTCGACCGGAAGCTCGCGGCCGCCGCGGTCGATCAGCACCGCAAGCTCGATCGCCGCCGGGCGGCCGAAGTCGAACAGCTCGTTCACCGCGGCGCGTACGCTGCGACCGGTATAAAGCACATCGTCGACGAGCACGATCGTCGCGTCATCGACGTCGAACGGAAGCTCGGTGCGCTTGATCTTCGGCTTGAGCCCCTTGCTCTTGAAGTCGTCGCGGTAGAACGACACGTCGATGTAGCCGACCGGGTGCTCTCCCGGCAGCACCTGCGCGAGCCGCTCGGCGATCCACGCGCCGCCCGAGTAGATGCCGACGAACTTCGCGTCGAACGCGACCGCGCCGCGCATCCTCTCGACGAGCGCGGCAAAAGTCGTCTCGGCGTCAGGCAGCGACATGGACGGTGGAATGCGGATCGTCGAAGAATGCCTGCAGGATCGTCTGCGCCGCGACCTCATCCTGCGCGTCGCGGCGCGCCTGTCCGCGCACGCCGGCCGCGGCGAGCGTCTCGCCGGCCGTGCGCGTGGTGAAACGCTCGTCGACGCGGGCGACCGGCAGGCCGAAGCGGCCCTCGAGCTGGCGCGCGAAGCGCTCGGCGCGGGCGGTCATCTCGTGCTCGGTGCCGTCGTCGGAAAGCGGCCGCCCGACCACGAGCTGCAACGGTCGCCATTCGGCGACGAGCGCCGCGATCGCGGCGAAGCGCGCAGCGGTCGCCTCCGCGCGAATGGTCGTCAGCGGATGCGCGACGCGAATCATCGTGTTGCCCACGGCGACCCCGATCTTGCGCGTGCCGAAATCGAAAGCGAGGACGGTGCCGTCGCCGGCGGGTGCTGGCGGCGGGCTTCGCGCCTCACGCGTGCCCGACATCGTCGGACAGTCGGGAGAAATCGATGCCGAGCAGCTTCATCGCCGCCGTGAGCCGGCGATCGGCCGGCAGCTCGAACATCAAGTCCGGATCTGCGGGCACGGTGAGCCATGCGTTCTGCGAGATCTCCTGCTCGAGCTGCCCCGCGGACCAGCCGGCGTAGCCGAGCGAGACCAGCACATCGCGCGGGCCTTCGCCGCGCGCCATCGCCTCGAGCACGTCCTTCGACGTCGTGAGGCCGAGGTCGTCGGTGATCGCGAGCGTCGATTGCCAATTGCCGAGCGGCCGGTGCAGCACGAAGCCACGGTCGATCTGGACAGGGCCGCCGAAATGCACGGGCGCCTTGCGCATATCCGCGTTCGCGAGCGGGATCTCGATCTGGTCGAACAGCGACGAGAGCGTCATTTCGGTCGGTCGATTGACGACGATGCCGAGTGCGCCGTCCTTGTTGTGCTCGCAGACGTACGTCAGCGTATGCGCGAAGTTCGGATCCGCCATCGCCGGCATGGCGATCAGAAAATGTTGCGTAAGATTGACGGTCGGCTCTGTCATACGGTCGCAATTGTAAACGCGGCGCCTGCCCGGCACAATTCGGCGGTCGACGCCGCACTCGCGGCGACGCTTTGCCCCTCAAGCCACGATGCGGCTCGCTCTCGTCGCGCTCGCCTTCGTCGCACTTGCGCTCGACGCGCCGCCGCTCGCGGCGAAGCTCGTCGTCATGCACGGCTTTGCCGACTACACCAGCGCGTTGCTATGGGTGCAGGCCGAGTCGCCCGGGCCGATCGAGGTCGCATGGCGCGTCGAAGGCGAATCGCGCGAGCGCGTCGCATCGCTCGAGGCCGCTGCATCGCATGACAACGTCGTGCTCGCGCGCATCACCGGTATCGCGCCCGGGCACGACGCGCGCTACCGCGTTCGCGGCGACGGCGACGTGCGCGAAGGCACGCTGCGCGCGCATCCTTTCTGGTCGAAGCCCGACGATGCGCGCGAGCTCACCCTTGCGATCGGCTCGTGCTTCTTTCTCGCCGATCCAGACCCGATGTGGAGCGATCCGGATTACGGCGGCGAATTCGGGATCTTCGACGCGATCGCCGGCAAGCGGCCCGACATGATGCTGTGGCTCGGCGACAACCTGTACTTCCAGCGCCCCGATTTCCTCGATCCGGCTGCGCTCGCCGCGCGCTACCGGCGGCAACGCTCGTTCGAGCCGCTGCAACGGCTGCTGACCGCAGCGCCGCAGGTCGCGATCTGGGACGATCATGACTACGGCCCGAACGACAGCGACGCCTCGTACACGCTGAAGGGCGAAACGCTCGCGCTGTTCAAACGGTATTGGGCGAACCCGAGCTACGGATTGCCGGAGGCACCGGGCGTGTTCGGCTACGCGCATCTGGGCGACGTCGACCTGTTCCTGCTCGACGACCGGTATTACCGCTCGGCGAATCGCGCGCAGGACGGGCCCGACAAGACGATGTTCGGCGCCGCGCAGCTCGCATGGCTCAAGAACGCTCTCGTCTATTCGCGGGCGCCGGTGAAGATCGTCGTCAACGGCACGCAGATGTGGAACCGCGCGAACCGTTTCGAAGGCTTCAACCACTATGAAACCGAGCAGAAGGCGTTGTTCGAATGGCTCGCCGCGAACCGGATCAACGGCGTGCTGTTCCTGTCCGGCGATCGCCACTTCACCGAGCTCCTGAAGATCAAGCGTCCCGGCGCATATCCGTTGTACGAATTCACGTCGAGCCCGCTCACGTCGCAGCCATGGGCCGATCCCGAGGCCGGCGAGCGCGACAATCCGGACGTCGTGGCCGGCACGCTCGTCGGCAAGCGGCAGTTCGGCCTGATCCGCGTGAGCGGCCGGGGCGACGATCGCCGGCTCGCGCTCGAAAGCTACGATTCGGCAGGCACGCGCCTCTGGCGGCACGAGATCCGCGTGCGCGACCTGCGCTTCCCGCGCCCGACTCCCTGACCCCGCTCGGCCGATTCGTCCGTTTACGCCGTCGTCACCGCCCGTAACGGAGGTCTCCATGTCGTCGTTGTCTGCGCGCACCCTCGCGTGGCCGATTGTCTTCGTCACGCTTACGCTCGTCGTCACCCTCACATCACTGCCCGCGCAATCGTTCTGCGGCTTCTACGTCGGCAAGGCGGACGCCGGCTTGTTCAACGAGGCGTCGCAGGTAATCGTCGTACGACGCGACAACCGGACGGTCATCAGCATGGCGAACGACTACCGCGGCGATCTCACCGAGTTCGCGCTCGTCGTTCCCGTTCCGCAGGTGCTCGAGCGCGGGCAAATCCGTATCGGCGAGCGGAAGCTGTTCGAACGGATCGACGCCTACAGCGCGCCCAGGCTCGCCGAGTACTTCGATCCCGATCCGTGCGCACGCGCGAAAGCAGCGGGCCGCGTCGACATGGCCGCGCAGCTGCCGGCGTCGATCGCGAAGGAAGAGGCGAGGCGCGACCGCGCGCTCGGCGTCGTCGTCGAGGCCGCGTACACGGTCGGCGAGTACGACATCGTGATGCTGTCGGCCAAGCAGTCCGACGGGCTCGAGACATGGCTCATTCGCAACGGCTACCGCATACCGAAGGGCGCAAGCGCCGCGCTCAAGCCCTACGTGCGCCAGCAGATGAAGTTCTTCGTCGCCAAGGTCAATCTGCGCGAGCAGGCGAAGACCGGCGTCGCGCATCTGCGGCCGCTGCAGTTCGCGTTCGAGTCGGAGAAGTTCATGCTGCCGGTTCGCCTTGGCATGCTGAACGCGCGCGGTCCGCAAGACCTCGTGATCTACCTGCTGACCGCGAACGGCCGTGTCGAGACGACCAACTACCGCACGGTCAAGCTGCCGGCGAACGTCGAGCTGCCGACCTACGTTCGCGCCGATTTCGCCCGCACGTACAAGGCGCTCTTCGATGCGCAGGCGATCCGCGAGGACAACCGCGCAATCTTCACCGAATATTTCTGGGACATGGGTTGGTGCGACCCGTGCGCCGCCGATCCGCTATCGCGCGACGAGCTTCGCAGCGCCGGCGTGTTCTGGGTCGAGCCGGTCGCTGCGTCGACGACGGGGCGCATCGCGCCGCGCGGCGCCGAGCCCGTCATGCTGACGCGACTGCACCTGCGTTACACGAAGGACTCGCTGCCCGAGGACCTCGTGTTCCAGGAGACGTCCGACCGCGCGAACTTCCAGGCGCGCTACGTGCTGCGCCATCCGTGGGTCGGCGACGAGAACGCGTGCGCCGATGCGAAGCCCTACTTCGAATCGGTGCGCGCGCGGCAGGAACACGAAGCGCAGACGCTTGCGGACCTGACCGGTTGGAACGTGAACGACATTCGCGGCCGCATGGCGCTTGCGCCGCGGCTCGCGACGAAGTGGTGGGAAACGCTGTGGAAGTAAAAGGCGAGCGCCCTCACCCCGACCCTCTCCCGCGGCCGCGGGAGAGGGAGCTGGACCCGGACCGTCTGCCACTGCGGCGCGAGGGTGAGATGGAGCGGCCGCGCGCGCCCGTCGTCGCGGTCATCGGCGTCCGACGCGCCCCGATGCGCGAACGGCTGCGTGCGCGATGGCAACAGGCTTGCACGCGTCATCCCGCGCTCGGCGATGCGCGACTGTTCCAGATCGCGTTCCTCGCGACGCTGCTTTCGATCGGCGTGCTCGTGCGCGATTTCGCGCTCGATCCCCGTCAGATGGCGCTTGCGTTCGCGGCGGGCCTCGTGACGCAACGGCTGTGGCTGGCAGCACTCGGACTGCAGCGCAAGGGTTACCTGTCCGCGCTGATCACCTGCTTCGGACTGTCCATCCTGCTGCGTGCCGATTCGCTGTGGGTGCATCCGCTCGCGGCGGCGCTCGCGATCTCGTCGAAGTTCGTGCTGCGCGTCAACGGCAAGCACGTGTTCAACCCCGCGAATCTCGGCGTCATCGTGGCGACGGTCGCACTGCCGGGCGCGTGGGTGTCGGCCGGCCAATGGGGCCACGACGTCGCGCTCGCCGGATGGCTCGTCGTGCTCGGGGGGCTCGTCACCGAGCGCGCGCGCCGCTGGGACATCGCGTGGTCGTTCCTGGCCGCATGGCTCGGCCTCGCCGCGCTGCGCGTGCTTGCGCTCGGCCAGCCGTCGCCGGTGTTTTTCCATCAAGCCGACAACGGAGCGCTGCTGCTGTTCGCGTTCTTCATGATCTCGGACCCGATGACGATCCCGGATCGCCGCGCAATGCGCATCGCGTACGCGCTCGCCGTCGCAGCGATTGCGTTCGCGTGGCAATACGCGCTGTTCATGCCGAACGCGCTCGTCTGGGCGCTGTTCGTCGCGAGCCCACTCGTCCCGCTGATCGATCGGTTTCGTCGCGGTGAGCGGTTCGACTGGCGGCCGGCGCAGAGCCGATAATGCGCGCATGCGAACCGAATGCATTGTCCGCTGCGCCATCGCCGCGTCGCTCGGCGCCGTGGCGGTTCTCGCACATGCAGCCGGCGATACGTATCAGCTCGATCCGTTCGCACAGGCGAGCGCCGGATTCGCCGGCTGTCCGGCGGTCCCGCCTCCGCTGCTCTCTGCCGACGAGATGCGCTCGCAGGCACACGTGCGATCGGAGCGCGGGCTGCGCTGCGCGATGGAGGGTACCTGCGAGCCGGGCGGCGCGTATAAGCGCGATCCCGAGATCAACGACCGTGTGAAAACGGCAATCGCAAGCGATCCGCGCTTCGCAAGAGCGTCGATCTGGGTGACGACGTCGCGCAAGTGGGTGACGCTCGCAGGCTGCGTGCGCACCGCTTCCGAGCGGCGCGCGCTCGTCGGCGCGGTCCGCGCGCTGCCCGGCATCGAGCGCGTATTCGACGAGACGACGATCGGCGCACCGAAAGCCAAGCGCTAGCGACGCGCGGCGCTCACTCCTCCTCGTGCCGGCGGTGCTTCGCGAATTCGGTGGCGAGGTGCTGCTGGAGGTTCGGCGGCGCCTGCTCGTAATGCGCGAGCGCCATCGAGAACGAGCCGTGGCCTTGCGTCACCGACTTCAGCCGCGATGCGTAGCCGTCGAGCTCGCCCAGCGGCGCGAGTCCGGTGACCGATACGAGCCCCGCCGCGAGCGTCTGCGTGCCGGTGACCTGACCGCGGCGCGATGAAAGGTCGCCGGTGATGTCGCCGGTATTCGAGTCCGGGCACGTGATCTCGACGCTGACGATCGGCTCGAGGATGATCGGCTTCGCCTTCGCAATCGCATCGAGGAACGCCTTGCGGCCGGCGGCGACGAATGCAACTTCCTTCGAGTCGACCGGATGGTGCTTGCCGTCGAACACCGTCACGCGAACGTCCTGCATCGGATATCCTGCGATCGCTCCGGTCGCGAGCACTTGCTCGACGCCCTTGCGCACCGCAGGCATGAACTGATGCGGAATCACACCGCCTTTGGTCGCGTCGACGAAATCGAATCCGGTTCCGCGCGGCAGCGGCTCGACGCGAAGCGCGACTTCGCCGAACTGACCGGCGCCGCCGGTCTGTTTCTTGTGCCGATGCGTCGCCTCGGCCTGGCCGGTGATCGTCTCGCGATACGGCACGCGCGGCGGCCGCGTGTCGATCTCGAGCTTGAACTGCGAGGCCATCCGCTCGAGCACCGAGCGCAGATGCAGCTCGCCCAGCGCCCGCAACACCGTGTCGTTGGTGTCGGCGTCGTGCTCGATCAGAAGCGTCGGATCCTCGGCGACCATCCTGTGCAGAACGTCGGACAGGCGCTGCTCGTCGCCGCGCTTCTTGGGCTTGATCGCCACACCCTGCATCGGTGTCGGGAACTCGAGCGCACGCATGTGGATGTGGTCTTCGTCGTGCGAGTCGTGCAGCACGCAGTCGAACGTGATCTCGTCGACCTTCGCGACCGCCGCGATGTCGCCCGCGACGGCGCGCTCGACTTCGACGTTCTTGCTCCCTTGCAGCAGGAACAGGTGGCCCACCTTGAACGGCTTGCGCGAATCGCCGATGTAGAGCTGCGTGTTGTTGGTGATCGTGCCCTGATGGACGCGGAAGATGCCGAGCTTGCCGACGAACGGGTCCATGACGACTTTGAACACATGCGCGAGCGCGTGCTTCTTCGGATCGGGCTCGGAACGGAATTCCTGCGCCGAATCCCCTTCGCCCTTGACGAAGAGCGGCGGATTCGCTTCGAGCGGCGTCGGCAGCAGGCGTTCGAAAATCTCAAGCAGCTCGGCGACCCCGGCGCCGTTACGCGCCGACGTGAAGCACACCGGAATCAGGTGACCCTCGCGCAACGCCTTCTCGAACGGCGCGTGCAGCTGCTGGGGCGAGAGCTCCTCGCCCTGCTCGAGGTACTTCGCCATCAGCTCTTCGTCGACCTCGACGACCTGGTCGATCAACGCCTGGTGCGCCTGCGCGACCGACGAGAAGTCCGATTCTCCGGACGGGTTGAAGAAGCAATCGACCACGCGCGTGCCGTTGCCGGCCGGAAGGTTGATCGGCAGGCATTCCTTGCCGAACGCCGCTTGCACCGATTCGAGAACGGCTTGCACGTCGACGTTGTCGGCGTCGATCTTGTTCACGACGATCAAGCGGCAGAGCTTGCGCTTGGCCGTCCAGTCCATCATCCGCTGCGTGATCATCTCGATCCCGCTCTGCGCATTGATGACGATCGCGGCGGTTTCGACGGCGTCCAGCGCGCCGACCGCCTGGCCGATGAAGTCGGGAAAGCCGGGCGTGTCGATCAGGTGGACACGCGTCCCCTCGGCGTCCAGATGCATGATCGATGCGCGCAACGAATGCTTCCACGTCTTCTCGAGCGGGTCGAAATCGCTCACCGTCGTGCCACGCTCGACGCTGCCCGCGGCGCCAATCGCGCCCGCCTTCGCAAGCAGCGCCTCGGCTAGAGTGGTCTTGCCCGCCGCGCCATGACCGACGAGCGCGACGGTGCGAATGTTCTCCGTGCTGAAGTTCGACATACGGGGTTCTCCTCCGGTAGACGCGTCAATTTACCTCGTCCCCGGAGCGAGCGCCAACGGAGCCGCCGCGCGGCTTGACACGCGCGCTCTTCGCGCAAGCGGCGCGACGAGCGCGTTACGGATGCGTCAGACTCCGCTCGCGCGGCGCGTTTCGAGCGTGGCGCCGCGACACGCGCCCGAGCGTGGCTTCGGCAGGTGCGGTACGGGACGCCAACCGTCGCGGACATGCGCGAGCGCGAGCATCGGATGCGCCCACATCACGCGCGGACCGGCGTAGCGCATCACCGTCTTCACCTGCTGCCGCCGCTCGTCGCTGTAGCAGTGCACCGCGCATTTCGCGCACGTCGGCTTCTTGTCGCGGAACGGGCATCGATGCAGCCGCCGGCCCGCGTAGTCGAGCAGATCGGTGCAGGACGCGCACGCGCCACCGCTCGCATGGTGATGCGCGCGGCAATAAGTGTCGATCATCACCGCGATCGTGCGGTACTCGCGCGCAAGCCGCTGGGGCCGGAGCCGGCTGCGGGTGGGAAGGTCGAACATGATCGCGTGACGATTGCCGACCCGCGCGGGGATCCGCGGCATGGACGGCGATCGCATTATCGGCGGCCGGCGCGGCGGCCGCCTTGACTTGCCGCAAGCCGCGCTCATGCGGCGGGCGGGCGCGGCGGCGGGTCAGACGCGCGCCGGAACCTCGAGCATCTCGCGCAGGTTGCGCAACAGCTCCTCTTCCTGGAATGGCTTGCCCAGGTAGAGGTCGACGCCGAGCTCCCGCGCCCGGTTGCGGTGCTTCTCCGCGGTGCGCGACGTAATCATGATGATCGGGATGTGCGCGAACTTCGGGTCGCCCTTGATCGTCTTCGTGAACTCGAAGCCGTCCATCCGCGGCATCTCGATGTCGAGCAAGATGACGTCGGGCGTCTTCTCGCCGAGCACTTGCAGCGCGTCGACGCCGTCCTTGGCCGTGGTGACGTCGAATCCTTCGCGCACGAGCAGGCGGCTCGTGATCTTGCGCACGGTGAGCGAATCGTCGACGACCATGGCGAGCGGCCGGCCGGCGGCCTGCGGACGCATGTGGTCGGCGGCGATGCGCTCCTCGGCGTCCGGATCGAACATCTCGACATCGGTGCGCTGTGCAAGCTGCACCGGATTGATGATCAGCACGATTTCGCCGGTGCCGAGCACCGTCGCGCCGGCGATGCCGGAAACGCGCGCGAGCTGCGGCCCGATGTTCTTCACGACGACTTCCTGGTTGCCGATGATCTCGTCGACGTGAATCGCCGCGAGCGCGTGGCCCGCGCGCAGCAGCAGCACCGGGTTGTAGCGCGCGCTTTCCGGGTTGTGCGACGTGTCGCCGAGAAGCCGCGGCAGGTAATGGAACGGATAGCTCTTGCCCTGCCATTCGACGCTGCGATGCACGTACAGATTGACGAGCGCCTCGGCTTTGACTTGCTGCACCTGCTCGACCATCGGCGAGGGCAGCGCCCACAGCCGGCCGCCGGCGCGAACGAGCACCGCCTGCGCCACTGCGAGCGTGAGCGGCAGGTACAGCAGGAAGTGCGTGCCGCGGCCGCGCTGCGTGGTCACTTCGACGCGACCGCCGAGCGCCGCGATCTCGGAGCGCACGACGTCCATGCCGATGCCGCGTCCGGAAATCTGCGTGACCTTCGACGCCGTCGTGAACCCCGGCTGGAAGATGAGCTCGATCAGCTGCGTATCGGTCGGGCGCGCGTCGGCGGCGAGCTTGCCGTTCGCGACTGCCTTGCTGTGGATCTCGCCGAGATCGAGGCCCGCGCCGTCGTCGGCGATCTCGATCGCGATTTCGTTGCCGACCTGGCGCACGGTGAGCGCGATCTCGCCGGTTTCGGCCTTGCCGGCGGCGATCCGCGCCTCGCGCGGCTCGACGCCATGATCGAGCGCGTTGCGCAGAAGGTGCTCGAGCGGGCCGACGAGCTTCTCGAGCACCGAACGGTCGAGCTCGGTTTGCGCGCCGTGAATCTCGAGGTTCGCGCGCTTATCGAGCTCCTTCGCCGTCTGCCGCATGATCCGGTACAACCGGTCGGACAGGCTTCCGAACGGTACCGTGCGGATCGAGAACAGCTGCTGCTGCACTTCGCGCGACAGTCTTGCTTGCGCGAGCAGCGCAGCATCGGCATCGTCGAGGTTCTTCAGCAGCGACAGCTGAACGGTCGAAACGTCGTTCACGCCTTCGGCGAGCGAGCGCGTCAGCTCCTGGAATCGCGTGAAGCGGTCGAGCTCGAGCGGATCGAACTCGCCGTGGGCTTCCTGCAGCGCGCTCATCCGCGATTGGATCTGCGACTCGGCCTGGATCTCGACTTCGCGTACCTGCGTGCGAAGGCGGATCACGCTGCCCGTCAACTCGAGCAGATTCGATTTGAGCGATCGCAATTCGCCTTCCACGCGTGCGCGCGTGATCGCGACCTCGCCCGCCTCGTTCACCAGCCGGTCGATCATGTCGGCGCGCACGCGCAGCATCGCGCGTTGCGTCGAGTCCGCGTCGGTCGCTTCCGCGCGCGGCGCGACGGCTGCCGGCGCCATCGGCGTCGTTGTCGCACGAATCGGCGGCGCGGCGGACGGCACCGGTGGTGCAGCCGTCACGTGCGGCCCGATCGGAACGACGATCGGGGTCGCGGCAATGGGCGGCGGCGTCGCAGGCGTTTCGGGCGTGGGCGTTTCGGGCGTGGGCGTTTCGGGCGTGGGCGCTTCGGGCGTGGGCGCTTCGGGCTCGGATTGCGCCGGCTCCCCGTGCGCAAGCCACGGCAACGGCACGTTCGAGCGCCCCTGACGCAGTGCGTCGAGCACGAACGCGACATGATCGAGATCGGTGTCGAGCGCTTCGAGCAACTCGGGGCTCGCGTGCGCGAGCGCGTCACCGGCGAGCAGCCGCGATTCCATCCGGTGCGTGAGCTCGCCGAGGCGCATCGCGCCCGCCATCCGTGCGCTGCCCTTGAACGTATGAAGCGTGCGGCGCAGCTGTTGCGCGTGCGAAAGATCCGACGGCGCGCGGCGCCATGCGCGAAGCTGCTCGCCCGTCTGCGGGAAGAGCTCGGCCGCTTCCTCGAGGAAGATCGGCAACAGTTGCTCGTCGACGTCGTCGTGAACGTCGTCGAGCGATTCGTCCGGTGCGCTCACGTCGATTGCGGGCATCGCCCCATCGCCCGCGTCGACCTGTTCCGATCGAACCGGCTCGCTCACTTCCGCCGCTGCGCGCGCCGCGCTGATCGGGATCACCTGCGCGAGCGACGGTTGCGTGATCCTGCCATGCAGCGGCGGCAAAGCGAACGCGTCGAGCGCGATCGGCGCCGCGTCGGCAGACATTGGCGGCTCTGCGGGTGCCTCATCCTCGGCCGCCGCGACGCGCTCGGCGATCGACTCGGCGTCATGCGTCATCTGCTCGGCGGCGGTCTCCTGGCGCAGCTCCTCGAGCTCGCGCGCGATGCCTTCGGCCTCGGCATGATCGTCGAGCGTGAACGCGGTGCGCGATTTCACGCGCGCGACGAGCGCTGCGAGCCCCGCCACCGCGCGCGCAAGAACCGCGGGCGCAAAACCGGGCCGCGGCCCCGTGTGCTGCTGCAGACCGAGCAGGCATTGCTCGAGCGCCTTCGCGGTCGTCGCGACGAGCGGGAAGCCGCCGGTGCGGTGAATGCCGCACAGCGTGTGGCTTGCGCGAACCATTTCCGCCGATGGCGACTGCGCGGGCTCGAACTGCAGGACCATAAGCTCATGCGCGAGCGTAGCGAGATGCTGGTCGGCCTCCTCGACGAGGATCGCGTACAGCGTTGCGGACAATCGGACACCGCCGACGTCGATCTCATCCGGTGCGGCGGCCGCGATGTCTGCCGGCGTCGACTCGGGACTCGTCGTCGACGCCGAATCCGGGCCGGCCGGCTCGACGACGGGCTCGAGCTCGATCGCGATGTCGCCGTCGTCGCCGCCGCCGAACGGTCCGTCGGAGATCGGCTCGATGACGGGCGCCGACGACGCGTGCAAGCTGCCGAGCTCGGGAAACTCGAGCACGTCGGCCAACGGAGGCGGTGGCGCCGCCTCGATCTCTTCCGTTGCATCGGCCGCAACGTCGAGCGCCGGCAGCTCGTCGACGATCGGCGGCGGATCGACCAGCGTGAGCGTCGGCTGGGCAGGCTTGTCGTGCGCCGGCGCAAGGACGGACTCGCGGCCGGCCGGAAGCTCGTTCTCGACCGCGCGGATTGCCGCGTGCAGATCGGCGGGGTCGGCGGTGACGCGTCGCGAATCGGTGAGCTCGCCCACCCATTGGCGGAAGCACGAGCATGCGACGTCGATCATCGCGAGCACGGCGTGAGTGACGGGCCGCTCTTCCTCGAGCAGCCGGTTGTGGATCTTCTCGGCGTCGTATGCGATCTCGCCGAGCTCGGTCAGCCCGACCATCCGCCCCGAGCCCTTCAGTGTGTGGAAGCCCCGGCGCACCGTGCGCAGCGCTTCGCGGTCGCCGGGATTGCGCACGAGCATCGCATGGTGCTCGGCGATCGTGTCGAGCACGTCGTTCGCTTCCGCGAGGTAGATGTCGACGAGCTCGACGTCCAGCGTCGTCGCGTCGGTCGCGAGCAGCCGCTTCGTTTCCGCGGAGATTTCCGGCGCCGGCGCAGCGACGCCGCTTTCCGCGAGCGCCGTGAGTGCATCGAGCGACGCCGAACCGCCGGCCTCGAGCGCTTTGAGAGCCGCATCGGCCTGCGTGACCAGATCCGCGTCGCCGATCAGCTCCGCGTCATCGCGCAGCGACGCGAGCTTGCGATAGAGCGTGTCGCGCGCCGCCGCGTCGGCCGGCGCACGGTGAACCTGCGCGACGAGATCGGGCAGCGCGCTGCGCAGCTCCGCGACGGCGGCCTCGACGGAATCGTCGCGCGTGGCGAGCTTGACCGGCGCTTCGCCGAGCCGCGCTGCGAGCAGCGGCGCGATCAACCGGTCGCGATCGGGGCGCTGCTGCTCGACTGCCTCGATGTAGAAGCCGAGACCCGACAGCGATTCGGCGAGAAGCTCGAGGTCGTCGTTGGAAACCGGCGTATCGGGATGCGCGTACGTCTCGATCTGCGCCTGGCACAGACCGAGCAACTTCTCGGCATCATCCAACCCGAGGATGCGCAGCGCGCCCCGGATCTGCTGGCTGTCCTTCGCGAGCGTGGCAAGCTCCGCGCGTTTCGCGCTGTCGCGGAAGAACGCGTCGAGCACCTGCTCCATGTGCCGCAGATTCGCCTGGATCTCGCGGCCGACCTGCGCGAGCAGCAGCCGCTCCTGCGCGCGCTTCGCCATCTCGTCGAGCACGGGCGCCGCCGCCGCAGGAATCGGCCGCGATGCGCGTGCCGCGTCGAGCCGCGCGAGCATCGCCTGGACCTGCTTCGGAAAATCGGACGCGAGGCCCCCGTAGTTCTCGAACGCGCTTTCGGCGAGCAGCATGCCGGTCGCGTATTCCATCGCGAGCGGTTCGGGGATCGGGCCCGAAGGCATCTTGTCGAGCCGCTCGACCAGCGACGACGTGAGCTTCATCAGCGCGCCGTTGCCGATCTCGGCCGCCGCCTTGTGCACCGAGGCGAGCGTCTGCTTGAGCTTCGGAAGATTCTCGGCGCGGCCGGACGTGAACTTGAGCCACGCGTCCTTCGCATTGCCGAGATGCTCGCGCGCCTCGCGCAACAGCGGCTGGATACGCACGAGATCGGCGTTGAGCACTTCGGCGGTCGGGATCAGACCGCCGAGCTTGAACCCGCGCTGCACCGCTTGCACCGATGGCGCGACCGGGGCGCTGATCGCGACGTAATACAGCACTTCGCGGCGCAGCCGGTCGGCGACCTTCGCCGAGCCCTCGACCACGCGGCGGATCTGCAGATCGACGCGCGCCGTGAGCTGCTTCACGCCGAAGCTCGACTCGAGACCGCGCTCGGTCAGCGCATCGAGCAGCGCGCCCGTCGTCCACCAGAATGCGCGCAGGTTCGCGTGGGTGGTCGCGTCCTCGATCGCCGCAACGGCGCCGCGCATCGTCTTCGCCCCTTCCTCGTCGCCGCGAAGCCATGCGAGCAAGCCCCGTTGATAGTGGCGACGCTGCTTCACCATGTACGACTGCAGCTTTGCGGGCGGCAGCGCTTGCGGCGTCGAGAGCTTGGGTGCGCGCGGCGACAGATCGGGATAGAAAAGGTCGGTCGGTGCCGCCGCTTTCACGCCGCGCTGACGCTGCATCGACTCGTATTCCGGGAACAGCTTCAGCGGCACCGGCGGTGCGCCGTTGACGAGCTCGTCGAGAAAGATCTTGAGCTTTTGGCACGCGCGATCGATCGTGTCGCACGCCGCTTGCGCATTCGCCGCCGGCATTTCCTCGAGTCGCGTGAGCTGGCGCTCGATCTCGTCGGTGAACGCGACGACCGCGTCGAGGCCCACCATCTGGATCGCGCCGGCCGCCTGATGCACGTGCATGCGCGCGTGCTTGAGCGATGACGGATCCTTCGGCGACTGCTTGAACGTGCCGAGCGACTCGAGCCCGCGCGAAAGCGCCTGGTCGATCTCGCCCTGCACCCAGGACAGCGGTCCCAGGTCGAAGTCGGCTGCGGTGTCGGTCGCCACGATTAGCAATCAGCTACGATCGGCATTCCGGCAATCGAATGCAAAAAGCGCGCCGGACCCTTCGTAACGGGATGGGCGGCGCCGTCGTCTACACCTTGAAGCCGGCAACCGAGCTGCGAAGCTCCGCCGCAAGCTTGGTGAGCTGCGCGATCGATACGTTCGTCTGCTTCGTGCCTTCGGTCGTCTCCTCGGTGATGCGCAGGATGCCTTGCATGCCGCGCGTCACATCGGTGACCGAGCTCGACTGCTTCTGCGTCTGATCGGAGATGCCGCCAATCAGCGACGCGAGCTCGCGCGACACGCGGCGGATTTCCTCGAGCGCCTGACCCGCGGCGTCGGACAGCTTCGTTCCTTCGACCACGCCGACCGTCGACTTCTCCATCGCCGCGACCGCGTCCTGGGTGTCGGCCTGAATCGTCTTCACGATCGCTTCGATCTGCTTGGTCGCTTCGCCGGAGCGCTCGGCGAGCCGCTGCACTTCCTCGGCGACGACGGTGAAGCCGCGCCCCGCTTCGCCGGCGGACGCCGCCTGGATCGCGGCGTTCAGCGCGAGCACATTCGTCTGCTCGGTGATGTCGGAGATCAATTCGACGATCTCGCCGATCTCGAGCGAGGATTCGCCGAGGCGCTTGATGCGCTTCGACGTGTCCTGGATCTGCGTGCGAATTTCGTTCATGCCGGCAATCTGATTCTGCACCGCCTGGCCGCCCTTCTCCGCGGCCGCGAGCGACTGCTGCGCGACGCGCGCCGACTGCGTGGCGGTCTGCGACACCTCGTTGATCGACTGCGCCATCTGCAGCACCGAAGCGGACGCCTGCTGGATCTCGCGGTTTTGCCGCTGCGACGCCTCGTACAGACGCGTCGAGATCGACTGCGCATCCTGTGTGGCCTTCGCCACCTGGTCGGTCGCCGAGTTGATCCCCTTCACCAGCGTGCGCAGCTCCTCGATCGTGAAATTGATCGAGTCGGCGATGGCGCCGGTCACATCCTCGGTCACCGACGCCTGCACCGTGAGATCGCCGTCGGCGAGGTTGCCCATCTCGTTCAGCAGCCGCAGGATCGCTTCCTGGTTGCGCTTGTTCTCCTGCTCGCTCTCGTAGGCGCGCACGCGGACGTCGTCGAGGAACACCTTGCCGAACAACGCGGCGAACACGAGCGCGAGGAACGCGAAGATGCCGGCCGCCCATACGCTGAACGTGTGCGTGCGCCCGCCGCCCTCGTATTGCTCGGCGAGCTTCGTCGTCTCGCCCAGCAGCGCCTCCGACTCGGCGTTGATGCCACGCGCCGCCTGTTTCGCGGCGACCAGGCGATTCATGTTCTGCAGCATCGCGGCGACACCGCCGTCGTACGTCGCGAAACGCTTCGACAACTCCGCGAGCGAGCTTCGCGCGTCCTCGTTGCGAACGCCCGGCAGCCGCAGCGCCTCGCTGCCTTTCAGCAGCCCGTTCAGGATTTCGCGGAACGTGCCCGCATCCTTGCCGAGCAGGAACGCAACCTCCGGGTCGATTTCGTCGGACGACGCGAGCGCGTTCGCGTTCTTCGCGATCCGCTGCGACAGCACGGCGAGCTGATTCGCGTATTCGATCTCGCGCAGCGTGCCGCCGCCCTGCCCGACCTGCTGCGCCGCCTGCTGCGCGAGCTCGAGGATCGCGTTGTTGCCCTGGTTGATGTTGTCGAGGCCCTTGGCGAGCGTGGTGAGCGCCTGCTGGTTGTCGAGCACGCGGCCGGCGTTCGCATCGACGCGGTCCCAGCGCGTCTTGATGTCCTGCAGGATCTTGACGACATTCTGGTCCTGGGCGACGTCGAGCGACACGCCCTTCGCCGTGCCGCCGCTTTGCAGCGCCTGGAAGTCGGCGCCGAACCGGTCGCGGCTGTCCTTCACCGCGGCGAAGGCACTCGCCTGGCCCTGCGCGGCGAGCGCGGTGCCGCGTGCGAGCCGCTGGGAGAGCATCTGCATTTCCGTCGCCGTCGAGCCGGCGGCGGCCGCCTGCGATGACGTGCGGTTGTCGAGGAACAGCATCGCGATCGCGAAGACGAAGAATGTCGCGAGCAGCACGCCCAGCACCTGGAACTGCTTGAGGATCGGCAGGTGCCCGATCAGCGGCAGCTTGCGCGGCATCCGCGTCTCGGAGCTCGCCGAGCGCAGCTGGTCCATGATCGACACCGTCGCGAGCGGGTCATAGCCCGTCGGCGTCGCGCCGCCGCGAACCTGCGTCGTCGGCATCTCGAGCTCGGCGGCAGCCGGGCCCTCCTTGCCGAAGAGCTTCGCCATCTTGAGGTTAACGGCCATGTTGCCTCCGCTGCAGTGCTGCAATGGCTCTCATAGAAAATTCATGTCGTCATCGAGGTCAGCGGCCGACCTGCAGGAACCCGCTGTCCTGAGCGAGCTTCGCGAGATCGATCTCCTGCCACGCGCCGCCTACGGCGTCCATCCACCGCTGTCCGTACCACGCGGGCGCGCCATCGGGCGCCGAAGCCGGCGCGAGCTCCGCGAGATTGCGCAATCCCAGCACGCGGGCAACCACGATGCCCGACCGAAGCTCGCCGGTCCGCGGGCCGAACAGCACGAGCCGTCCGGTGCTGCCGAACGCGGTTGCGCCGCGGCCGAGGTAGCCGCCGAAATCGATCACCGTGTACAAGTTGCCGCGGATATTGGCGACACCGAGAAACCACGGCTTGGTCATCGGCACGGTCGCGATCGCCGGCACGGCGATCACCTCGCCCGCATCCGAAAGGCGGATCAGCCACTGTTCGCCGCCGCACGCGAGGCCGAGCCGCGACGACTCGACCTGCGCCGCCGTCTTGCTCGTCAGCCGGGCTGCGAGCTCCTGCTGGAACGAGCGAAGATCGAGTTTGTGAGCGCGTGCCATCGTCGTTCGGGTGACCCGTCAGCCAAGCGCCGCGATCTTCGCGAGCAGCTCGTCGCGATTGATCGGCTTCACGACGTAGTCGCGTGCGCCTTGGCGCATGCCCCAGATCTTGTCGGTCTCCTGGCTCTTCGACGTGCACAGGATGATCGGAATCGTGCGGGTGTCGGGATCGCGGCTGATCGCGCGTGTCGCCTGGAAACCGTTGAGCCCGGGCATGACGACGTCCATCAGGATCACGTCGGGATGGACGTTCTTCGCCTTGAGGATCGCATCCTCGCCGTTGTCGCTCGCGACGACCTCGTAGCCGGCCTTCGTCAGCATGTCGTTCAGCACGTGCCGCTCCGTCGGCGAATCGTCGACGATGAGGATTTTCTTGATCGGCATGGTCCTTACTCTGTCGCTTGCTTTCCCGCGCGGCGCGGCCGCGTCGTGAGCCGAAGCCGTGGCGCGCATCACGCGGCGGCGTCGCGGCCGACCACGGCGTGCTTCACGTGCGTCGCGACTGCCTTCAGCAGGCTCTCTTTCGTGAACGGCTTCGTCAGGTACTGGTCGGAGCCGACCATGCGGCCGCGGGCGCGATCGAACAGCCCGTCCTTCGACGACAGCATGACGACGGGCGTCGTGTGGAACTTGGCGTTCTTCTTGATCAGCGCGCAGGTCTGGTAACCGTCGAGCCGCGGCATCATGATGTCGACGAAGACCAGCTCCGGCTGGTGGTCGGCGATCTTCGCGAGCGCGTCGAAACCGTCCTCGGCGAGGATCACCGTGCAGCCCGCCTGAAGCAGGAAGATTTCCGCGCTACGGCGAATGGTGTTCGAATCGTCGATCACCATCACCTTGACGCCCGACAGCGGATGCGGCTCCGGCAACCCGTTCTCCCTTTCACGAAGCCCCGAGGCCTTGGCGCCAATTGTGCGCCACAGGATGGGGGCAGTTTGCCACGGACAAAGCGAACTGCCTAGAGCATAAACCTTGCCGGAATAGCCTTTGGCGGCGCTTCGGCGCGTTTTTGCAACACCGGAGCAAGTTTTCGCCCTCCGCCGCTGACGTTCTCCGGCAATGATTGCCCCGGCGCGTCGTTGTCGGCCACAGAATGACTGGATTGTCATTCCCGCGAAGGCGGGAATCCAGCGTCTTCCGCGCGACCAACGATGCTGGGGCCCCGCCTTCGCGGGGACGACGGAATTGCACTAACGACCCAGGAACATCCGGTACGCCGGGTTACCAGTCTCGTCGACTGAGTCGTAACCCAATCGGTCGAGAAACGCGCGGAAATCGGCCTTATCCGACGGCGGCACCTGCATGCCGACCAGCACCCGGCCGTAGTCGGCGCCGTGATTGCGGTAATGGAACATGCTGATGTTCCAGCCGCGGCTCATGCTGTTCAGGAACTGCATCAGCGCGCCCGGCCGCTCGGGGAACTCGAAGCGGTAGACGATCTCGTGCTCGGCCGCAGGCGCGTGCCCACCGACGAGATGGCGCACGTGCAGCTTCGCCATCTCGTTGTCGGTCAGGTCGTATGCCTCGATGCGGCGTCGCTTGAGCTCGGCGAGCAGTTTCGCCGTCTCGTCGCGGCCGGCGACCTCGATGCCGACGAAAAGGTGCGCGATCTTCGGATCCGCGTAGCGGTAGTTGAACTCGGTCACCTGGCGCTTGCCGAGCAGCGCGCAGAACTCGCGGAAGCTGCCGGGCCGCTCGGCGATCGTCACCGCGAGGATCGCCTCGCGCTTCTCGCCGACCTCGGCGCGCTCGGCGACGAAGCGCAGCCGGTCGAAGTTCATGTTCGCGCCGCATGCGATCGCCGCGTACGTGCGCCCGCGCGTGCGATGGCGCTCGACCCATGCCTTGACGCCGGCGATCGCGAGCGCGCCCGCCGGCTCGAGGATCGAGCGCGTGTCCTCGAACACGTCCTTCAACGCCGCGCACGTGGCGTCGGTGTCGACGCGAACGACTTCATCGACGTACTGGCGTGCGAGGCGAAACGTCTCCTTGCCGACCTGCTTCACCGCGACGCCGTCGGCGAAAAGCCCGACGTGCGCGAGCTTCACGCGCCGCCCCGCCTCGAGCGAGCGCGCCATCGCGTCGGAATCCTCCGGCTGCACGCCGATGATGCGGATTTGCGGGCGCACGCGCTTGACATACGCGGCGATGCCGGCGATCAGGCCGCCGCCGCCGATCGCGACGAAGATCGCGTCGAGATCGCCCTGCCACTGGCGCAGCAGCTCCATGCCGATCGTGCCCTGACCGGCGATCACATCGGGATCGTCGTACGGATGCACGAACGTCGCCTTCGACCCGCGCTGCAGCTCGAGCGCATGCGCGTAGGCGTCGCTGTACGAATCGCCGTGCAGCACCACTTGCGCGCCGCGCGAGGCGACCGCAGCGATCTTGATCTGCGGCGTGGTGACGGGCATCACGATCGTCGCCTTGCAGCCGAGCGTCTGCGCGGCGAGCGCGACACCCTGTGCATGATTGCCGGCGGAGGCCGCAATGACGCCGTGCGCGCGCTCGGCCGCGCTCAAATGCGCCATCTTGTTGTAGGCGCCGCGCAGCTTGAACGAGAACACCGGCTGCTGATCCTCGCGCTTGAGCAGCACGCGGTTGCCGAGCCGCCGCGACAGGTTCGGCGCGAGCTCGAGCGGCGACTCGATCGCGACGTCGTAGACCTTCGCGGTCAGGATCTTCTGCAGATAATCGATCGGCATGGCATGCGCAGCGTCGCGAAACCGGCCGAGCGTAGCAGAAACGGCGGGCCACGCGGCGTCTTCTGCTACGCTCGCGTCATGCCCCGCTTGAGCGCGCCGCAGACGCTCGCCGTCGTCGACATGGGCTCGAACAGCTTCCGGCTCGAGGTCGGGCGCGTCGAGGGCAACCAGATCTTCCGCCTCGATACGCAGCGCGAGACGCTGCGCATCGGCGCCGCGATCGACGAGCGGGGCAACCTCACGGCGGAAGCGCGCCGCGCCGCGCTCGCGTGCCTCGCGCGCTTCGGCGAGCGGCTGGCGGGACTTCATCCGTCCGCCGTGCGCGCGGTTGCGACGAACACGTTCCGCGTCGCCAAGAATGCCGGGCCATTCCTCGCGCAGGCCGAGCGCACGCTCGGCTTTCCGATCGACGTCATCACCGGTCACGAGGAAGCGCGGCTCATCTACGCCGGCGTCGCGCACGTGCTGCCGGCGACGAGCGAGCCGCGCCTCGTAATCGACATCGGCGGCGGATCGACCGAGTTCATCATCGGACGCGACCTCGAGCCGACGAACCTCGACTCGCTCAAGATCGGCTGCGTGGGCATGAGCCAGCGCTTCTTCGCCGACGGCGCGCTCACCGCCGCGGCGTTCGACGCCGCCGAAACGGCTGCCCGCTCCGAGATCGAAGCGATCGCGCGCGATTTCGGACACCCGCATTGGCGCGATGCGTACGCATCGTCGGGAACCGCGCTCGCGCTCGCCGAGATCCTCGAGCAGAACGGATTCTCGGCGGGCGGCGTCACGCCGGAGGGACTCGCGCGACTCAAGCGCCGGCTGATCGCCGCGGGCCACATCAAGCGCGTGCGCCTTGCCGCGCTCAAGGCCGAGCGCGCGCCGGTGCTCGCCGGAGGCTTCGCTGTGATGGCGGCCGCGCTCGACGAGCTCGGCGTTCGCCGCATCAACCCCGTCGGCGGTGCGCTGCGGCTCGGCGTGCTCTACGATCTGCTGGGACGCACCGGCAACCGCGACGAGCGCGACGCGACCGTCGCCCAGTTCGTCGAGCGATACCGGATCGAGCGCGCGCATGCCGATCGCGTCGCGGCGATGGCGGTTGCGCTGTTCCGCTCTGCCACGCGCAAGCCCGACGCGGCCGCGACGCAGCGGCTCGAATGGGCGGCGCGGCTGCACGAAACCGGTTTCAGCGTGTCGCACACCGGCTTCCACAAGCACGGCGCGTACATCCTGCAGCACGCCGACATGCCGGGCTTCTCGGCGAACGAGCAGCGCGAGCTGTCATGGCTTGTGCTCGGCTGCCGCGGCGGGCTCGACAAGATGTCGGCGGCGCTCTCGGACCCGACGTTCCGCGCGCAACTCGCCGCGCTGCGACTCGCTGTGCTGTTCCACCACGCGCGTCGGCCGATCGACGCGCCGCGGCTCTCACTCGCCGTCGGCGTGAGAATCCGCTTCGGCGTGCCGGCGCGATGGCTGCGCGCGCATCCGCTCACCGCGCACCTGCTTGCGAGGGAAGCGCGTGAATGGACGGGGCTCGGCTACCGCTGGGTCGGCGCGTGAGCGCTACACGAAATCGGGCGCGATCGCGACTTTCAGGGTGACCGATGCGACGCCGTCGCGCACACGATTCGACAGCCACCAGACGGCACCCTTCTTGATCGACCAGTCCGATTCGCTGCCCGAAAGCAAAAGCGACGCGACTTCGCCCAACGTCGGCTGATGGCCGACGATGAGCACCGGCTCGCGCGAGTCGGGCCAGTTCGCGGCGGCGAGCACCGCCGCGGCCGATGCGCCGGAGCCGAGCTCGGGCACGGTTCGGAACTTGCGCTTGAGCGCGAGCGCCGTCTGCTGCGCGCGATCGGCCGGCGACACGAGAATGCGGCAGCTGTCGGGCAAGCGATGCTCGAGCCACGCGCCCATGCGCTCGGCCTGCTGGAGTCCCTTCGCGGTGAGCCTGCGGCCGAGGTCGGGCTCGCCCGGCTCGGCCTCCGCGTGTCGCCACAGCACGAGATCCATGTCAGTCCTCGGGCTCGTGTGCCGCGCGCATCGCGGCGAGAAGATCGGCCTGCGCGCGCCGGTCTCGCGCGCCGCGGCGCCGCTTCACCTTGCTCCACGCGCCGTCTGCGCCGAGCGCCCACGCATCGCAGTTGTCGCCGAGATAGGCGAGCAGGCCCTCGTCGATCACGCGCTTGCGAAGCGCCGGCTCGCGCACCGGGAATGCGACCTCGATCCGGCGAAAGAGGTTCCGCCCCATCCAGTCGGCCGATGACAGCCAGACGTCCGGCTCGCCGTCATTTTCGAAATACCAGATGCGGTGATGCTCGAGGAAGCGGCCGAGGATCGAGCGCACGCGAATGCGATCGGACACGCCGGACACGCCGGGCCGCAGCGCGCACGCGCCGCGCACGACGAGCTCGATCTCCACACCGGCTTGTGACGCCGCGTAGAGCGCGCGGATCACGCCTTCCTCGAGCAGCGCGTTCATCTTGGCGACGATGCGCGCGCGCTTGCCTGCGCGCGCGTGACGCGTCTCCCGCCGGATCAACTCGAGCACGCGCCGGTGCATCGTGAACGGTGCCAGCATCAGCCGCGAAAGACGGCCGGCGCGGGCGAGGCTGGTGATGTGCATGAATACTTCATTCACGTCCGAGCACAATGCGGGATCGGCGGTGAGCAGCCCGAAATCGGTGTAGAGCCGCGTCGTGCGCGGATGGTAGTTGCCGGTTCCCAGATGCGCATACGGGACGAGATGGTCGCGGCCGTGCGCGTCGCGCTCGCGCCGAATGAGAAGCGCGAGCTTCGCATGCGTCTTGAGCCCGAACACGCCGTAGACGACTTGCGCGCCCGCCTGCTCGAGGCGCTCCGCCCAGTTGATGTTCGCTTCCTCGTCGAAGCGCGCCATCAGCTCGACGACGACCGTGACTTCCTTGCCGCGCTGCGCGGCATCGATCAGCGCCTCCATCAGCATCGAGTTGACGCCGGTCCGATAGACGGTCTGCTTGACCGCGACGACGTCGGGATCGTCGGCGGCGCGGCGGATGAACTCGCACACCGGGTCGAACGACTGGTACGGGTGGTGCAGCAGCACGTCGCCGGCGCGGATCGCCGCGAGGATGTCCTGCGCCTTGCGCACGCGCTCGGGCACACCGGGAACGAACGGCGCGTACTTCAGCGACTCGACGTCGACCTGGTCGATCAGCGAGGCGAGCCGCGCGATGTTGACCGGGCCGTCGCAACGATAGAGATCGGCATCGGTCAAGTCGAATTGAGCGAGTAGCGAGCGGGCCAGCGGATCCGGACACGCGGCGGCGACTTCCAGCCGCACTGCCGAGCCGAATTGGCGCTGCGTGAGCTCGCCCTGCAGCGCCTGGCGCAGGTTCTTCACCTCTTCCTCGTCGATCCACAGGTCGGCGTCGCGCGTGACGCGAAACTGCGCGTAGGCTTCGACGTCGCGCCCCGGAAACAGCTCGGCGAGATGCGCGTGGATGACCGACGACAGCATGACGAACGCATTGGTCTGTCCGGCGACCTCCACCGGCACCTTGATGACGCGCGGCAGTACCCGCGGCGCCTTGACGATCGCGATCGCCGTCGCGCGCCCGAATGCGTCGCGGCCCGACAGCTGGACGATGAAGTTCAGGCTCTTGTTGACGACCTGCGGAAACGGATGCGCGGGATCGAGGCCGATCGGCGTCAGCAGCGGACGCACTTCGCGCCGGAAGTAATCGGCGACCCACGCGCGCTCGGCGCTCGTGAACTCGGTGCGGCGAATCAACCGCACGCCTTCGCGCGCGAGCGCCGGCAATACCGCATCGTTCAGCAGCCGGTACTGGTCGGCGATCAGCGCGCGCGCCTCGCTGCGGATGTCGTCGAGCAGCGCGCGCGTTTCCGGCAGCGACAATCCGGCCAACGGAGTCTTGGCGCGCAGTTGCTCTTTCACGCCCGCGACGCGGATTTCGAAGAACTCGTCGAGGTTGCTGCCGACGATGCACAGGTAGCGCAGCCGCTCGAGCAGCGGAACGTCATCGTTGTCGGCAAGCGCGAGTACGCGCCGGTTGAAGGCGAGCTGCGAGAGCTCGCGATTGATCGGAGCGGCGTGCGACGCCTTCATCGGCGCGACGGCGGTCGGCGCCCGCAGGTGCGGCGTCGCGGGCGTCGGATAGGAGGTCGAATCCATGATGGTGCGGGCCAGCAGTTACAGCGACATGACAGCGGCGGCCGAAGCCGCCGCTTGGGCTTCAGGCGGCCTGGGCGAGCCCGATCGGAATCGACGTGTCGGGCTCGCGCGCGAGCGCGAGCCAGACGCAACAGCCGGGCGCGTCACGCTCGAGCGCGCCAAGGTAGGCAGCGTGCGCGGCGAGCTCGTCGGCTGATGGCTGGAGCACGATCAACGCAGCGCGGATCGCGCTCGTGCCGTCGCCGATTGCGGCGGCCGCCGTTGCCGCCGGCGTCGCGATGTCGATCGTCAGCGAATCCTGGCCGCGCGTCATCGCAAGCCACACTTCGGCCAAGAGTTGCGCGTCGAGCAGCGCGCCGTGAAGCGTGCGATGCGCGTTGTCGATCGTGAATCGCTCGCACAGCGCGTCGAGGCTGTTTCGCTTGCCCGGGAACGTCTCGCGTGCGAGCGTCAGCGTGTCGACGAGCATCGCGTACACGTGCGCGCACGGCGGCAGTCCGGCCCGCTGCAGCTCGTCGTCCAGAAACGCGACATCGAACGGCGCGTTATGGATAACCCATTCGGCGCCGCGCGCGAAGTCGAGGAACTCGGCCGCGATGTCGCGGAATTTCGGCTTGCCCTTGAGGTCTTCCCACGTCTTGCCATGCACCTCGGTCGCGGCAGCGTCGATCTCGCGCTCGGGATCGACATGGAAGTGCATGCTGCGGCCGGTCGCGCGGCGATTCACGACTTCGAGCGCCGCGACCTCGATGATCCGGTGGCCCTGCTTCGGGTCGAGGCCCGTCGTTTCCGTGTCGATGATGATCTGGCGCATGCGCGAGGACGGAATCGATGTGTCTCGGATTATGCGCGATGAACGCGCGTAGTGAAATGGGGGCGACGTGAAAGTGCGGGGAAACATCGACTTGGCAAGGAAACGGCGTGGTCTTCCTTCCGCGGTCGTTGAGCGGCGTCGAACGCCTCTATTGACGCCGCTCCAACGAGCCACTCGACGCTCCGTTACTTGCGATACTTTTGAATCGTCGCCTGGATCTCGGTGATCGCCCGCTCGATTTCGTCGTCGGACAGATCGCGCTGCGCGCCCTTGCGGTCGGTGAGCGTGAGCGTACGGTCGATCTGCGTCTCGAACTCGCCGAGCCCGAGCGTTTCGGTGATCGTCGACGGCTCGTCGGTGAGCGTCTCCGGTCCCCAGCGCACGACGATCGTCGAAAGGTTGTCGCCGTCGGGCCCGCCGCGCTTCTCCGCTTCGCGCATCATCTGCGGCGCCGACTTGAGGATCGGCGTCGACGTGAGCCACGTGGCGACCTCCTCTTTCGTCAGCACGCTCCAAAGGCCGTCGGTGCACAGCACGAGCACGTCACCGTTGCGAAGGGGCGTGCGCTTCGAAAGGTCGATCACCGGATCGACGAGCCCGCCGAGGCAGCTGAAGATCTTGTTGCGATCCGGATGCGCGGCGATCTCCTCGGCGCCGATGATGCCCTGGTCGACGAGGTACTGGACTTTCGAATGATCCTTCGTCTGCCCGATCATCGCGCCCTGGCGGTACAGATACAGCCGCGAGTCTCCGACGTGCGCCCAGTAGGCGTGACCGGCCTGCACGATGCACGCCACGCATGTCGTGCGCGGCGTCTCGAGCATCGAGAACTGGTTGGCATACGAGCCGAGCGCCGCATGACCGCGCAGCATCGAGTCCTGCAGGAACTTGAGCGGATTCTTCAGCACCGGCTTCGCTTCCTGCTGGAAGCGCTCGATGAAGAGCCGCACGGCGATTTGCGCGGCGATCTCGCCGCCCGCGTGGCCGCCCATGCCGTCGGCGACGACGAGCAGCAGCGTGTCGCGGCTGTACGTGTACGCGATCCGGTCCTGGTTGACCTTGCGCGAGCCCTTGCGGCTCTCCTGGAAGATCGTGAAGCGCATCGACGGCGGGCGACGACGGCCGGCTTACGCGCGGCTCTCGCTGAACAGCTTGCGCCTCAGGCTGCCAAGCAGCGTCAGCTTGCGCTTCTTCGGCGGGATGTCGCGGATCGCCTTCTGAAGCGCGAACACGCTTTGCGGCCGCTCCATCGGGTCGAGTCGCAGGCACCAATCGATCACTTCGAGCAGGTTGTCCGAGTACTGGCCTGCCCAGATCTTTTTCGCCGAGACGAGATGGTCCTCGGCGAGGCGCGCGTCGGCCGCCTGAGGCGCGAACGCGGCGAGACACGCGAACATGCTCGCGCCCACACCGTAGACGTCGGTCCACGGCCCCAATCGATCGGGCTCGCGATACTGCTCGGGTGCAGCGAAACCCGGCGTGTACATCGGCGCGAGCTTCGGTCGGTTCGTCGTCAGCGTCTGCCGCGCGGCGCCGAAGTCGAGCAGCACGGGACTGCCGTCGGTGCGCAGGTAGATGTTCGCCGGCTTGATGTCCAGATGCAGCAGCTTGTGCGTATGCACTTCGCGCAGGCCGTTCAGCAGATGCATGAACACGTGCCGAACGAGCCGCTCCGACATCTGGTCCTGCCGCATCTGGATCTGCTGCTGCAGCGTGCGGCCGCGCTCGTAGCGCATCACCATGTACACGGTTTCGTTCGCGCGGAAGAAATTCAGCACGCGCACGACGTTCGGGTGATTGATCTTCGCGAGCGCGCGGCCTTCCTCGAAGAAGCATTTCATGCCGTAGCGGAACGACGTCAGGTTCTCCGCCGACGACGCGCGCACGATATCGCCCTCGGTGCGCAGCACGAGCGAGGACGGCAGGTATTCCTTGATCGCCACCGGCGCTCCGGTCTCGTCGAACGCGCGATAGACGATCGAAAAGCCGCCGCGGCTGATCTGCCGGTCGATCCGGTAATTGAGCAGTTGATAACTGCCCGGCAGCGCTTGGTTGGTGACGGCCATTGGGTCGTGAGGCGGACGCTCGGGATTATTCGTGACACGGCCCGCAATTCGCGTGCCAGCGACGGTTTGCGGCCTTGCGTCGTGGGGGGATAACGCATACATTCTCGGCAAGCCGGCGCGCAAAGTAAAGAATTCCGCCCGCAAGACCGTTCGAAGTGCGCATCAAGCGCGGAAATGCCCGCCGTTGTGCCAGAACCCGCGCGAGACTCCCGATGATCCTCAGCATGACCGGCTTCGCCGCCGTCGCCGCCGATCTGCCGGGAATTACGCTCAACGTCGAGATTCGGTCGGTCAACCATCGCTATCTCGATGTGCAGATCCGGCTGCCCGACGAGTTGCGCGGGCTCGAATCATCGCTGCGCGAGCAGATCGGCGCGGCGCTTTCGCGCGGCAAGGTCGAATGCCGCGTGCTCGTCAACCGTACGGCGCCAGGCGCCGCCGGTCTCGCCGTCGACGAGGCGCGCGTCGAGCAGATTGTGGCCGCGGCTGCCGCGGTGCGTCGTGTCGTGCCCGACGCCGCGTCCCTGTCGGTCTCGGAAATCCTTCGCTGGCCCGGCGTCCTCGTCGAGCCGGCGGTGGCGCCCGACGTGCTCGCCGAGCGTGTATCGAGCCTCGCCGCGCAGGCATTGCGCGAGCTTGCCGCTTCGCGCGCCCGCGAAGGCGCAAAGCTCGCACAGATGCTCGAGCAGCGCTGCGCCGGCATCGAGGCGCAGGTCGCCCGCGTCGCGCCGCGCGTGCCCGCGATCCACAGCGCGTACGTCGAAAAGCTCTCGAGCCGCCTTCGCGAAGCGGGACTCGATCCCGACCAGGATAGGCTGAAGCAGGAGCTCGCGCTGTTCGCGAGCAAAGTCGACGTCGCCGAGGAAGTGTCGCGCCTTTCGACGCACGTCGTCGAAGTGCGGCGCGTGCTCGCCGCAGGAGGCAGCGCGGGCAAGCGGCTCGACTTCCTGATGCAGGAGCTGCATCGCGAAGCCAACACGCTCGGATCGAAGTCCGTCGACGCCGAGCTGTCGCACGCGTCGCTCGAGTTGAAGGTGCTGATCGAGCAGATGCGCGAGCAGGTGCAAAACCTTGAGTAAGGGCAATGACGCCGCTGCGCCGGCGCCCGCTCCTGGTACCCCCACCGGCAATCTCTTCGTCGTCGCGGCGCCTTCGGGCGGCGGCAAGACGAGCCTCGTGCGCGAGCTGCTGAAGCGCGAACCGGGCATCCGGCTCTCGGTGTCGTTCACCACGCGGCCGCCGCGGCCGGGCGAGACCGACGGCGTCGATTATTGCTTCGTCGACGAGGCCGAGTTCATGGCGCGGCGCGACGCCCGCGAATTCCTCGAGCACGCGTCCGTGCATGGCAACTGGTACGCGACGTCGGCCGTCTGGCTGCGCGATCAGATAGGGCGCGGAAACGACGTGCTGCTCGAGATCGACTGGCAAGGCGCCGCGCAGGTGCGCCGGCTCATTCCGAGCGCCGTCGAGATCTTCATCCTGCCGCCATCGATGGCGGCGTTGAAGGAGCGTCTGCACAACCGCGGGCAGGACGCGCCCGATGTGATCGACCATCGGCTCGACAACGCGCAGCATGAAATGCGCCACTGCGGCGAGTTCGACTATGTTATTATCAATCAAGACTTTGCGACAGCAGTCGACGACCTCGCCGCGATCGTCCGCGCAAGCCGCCTGCGCGCCGCGCCGCAGCTCGCCCGGCACCGGGCGTTGCTCGATGCGCTGCTCGCGCCGCCGGCGTAACGCGAGCGCACCGCGCGATATTCGCTCGTACCCTACAATCGAACCGGAAGGACGATCATGGCCCGCATCACCATCGAAGACTGCCTCGCCCGCATCCCTAATCGCTTCGAGCTGACGCTCGCCGCGACCAACCGCGCGCGGCAGATTTCGGCCGGCTCGACACCGCTGGTCGAACCCGATCGTGACAAGCCTACGGTGATCGCGCTTCGCGAGCTCGCCTCAGGCAAGATCGGGATCGAGATGCTGAACAAGACGCAAAGCTAGATTCGTGACGCCGCGGCCTGCGAAGCCGCGGCGCGCCCCGCCGATGTCGGAGATCGCCGAGTTCACACGCCACCTCGGCAATTACCTGCCGGGGCCCGACGTTGCGCTCGTCGAGCGCGCGTTCCACTTCTCCGATTCGGCGCACCGCGGCCAGTTCCGCAAATCCGGCGAGCCGTACATCACGCATCCGCTTGCGGTCGCGAGCATCCTGTCGCAGTGGCGGCTCGACGCTCAGGGGCTCGCCGCCGCGCTGCTGCACGACGTGATGGAAGACACGACGGTCACCAAGGGCGAGATCGAGACGTCGTTCGGCAAGCCGGTCGCCGACATGGTCGACGGCGTGTCGAAGCTCGACCAGATCGAGTTCACCTCGCGCGAGGAAGCGCAGGCTGAGAGCTTCCGCAAGATGCTGCTCGCGATGGCGCAGGACGTTCGCGTCATCCTGATCAAGCTCGCCGACCGTCTGCACAACATGCGCACGCTCGACGCGATGGCGCCGGCGCATCGGCGGCGCATCGCGCGCGAAACACTCGACATCTACGCGCCGATCGCGAATCGACTCGGCCTCAATGCGCTCTACCTCGAGCTGCAGGACCTCGCATTCAAGCACCTTTACCCGATGCGCTTCCGCGTGCTCGCCGGCTCGATCAAGGCAGCGCGCGGCAATCGCCGCGAAGTGATGAACCGGCTGCTCGACGTGATCCGCGACGGCTTGGCGAAGGCGGACATCCATGCGTCGGTGTCCGGCCGCGAAAAGACGATCTACTCGGTGTACAAGAAAATGCGCGAGAAGCGCTACACGTTCTCTCAGGTGTTCGATATCTACGGCGTGCGCGTGCTGGTTCCGGACGCGACCGCGAGTTATGCGGCGCTCGGCGTGCTGCATAGTCTGTACAAGCCGATCCCGGGCAAGTTCAAGGACTACATCGCGATCCCCAAGGCGAACGGCTATCAGTCGCTGCACACGACGCTGTTCGGCCCGTTCGGCACGCCGTTGGAAGTCCAGATCCGCACGCACGACATGCATCGCGTCGCCGAAGCGGGTGTCGCCGCGCACTGGCTGTACAAGGTCGGCGGTCAGCTCGATCTCGCCGAGGCGCAGCAGCAAACGCACCGCTGGCTGCAGAGCCTGCTCGAGATCCAGTCGGAATCGCGCGATTCGAAGGAATTCCTCGAGCACATCAAGGGCGACCTTTTCCCCGACGAGATCTACGTGTTCACGCCGAAGGGCAAGATCATGGCGTTGCCGCGCGGCGCGACCGCGGTCGATTTCGCATACGGCGTGCACACCGACATCGGCCATCACTGCGTCGCCGCGCGGATCAATTACGAGCAGATGCCGCTTCGCACCGAGCTGAAGAACGGTGACCAGATCGAAATTCTGACCTCGCCGACGGCGCGGCCGAATCCGTCGTGGCTGTCGTTCGTTGCGACCGGCAAAGCACGCTCGCGGATCCGCCACTTCCTGAAAGGGCTGCAGCAGAAGGAATCGGCGGCGCTCGGCGAGCGGATGCTCTCGCAGGCGCTCGCGACGTTCAAGGTCGAGCCGGAGTCGATCTCGTGGGATCGGTGGGAGGCGCTGCAAAAGGAATTCGGCTCGAAGAGCCAGCTCGAGATCCTTGCCGACATCGGTATCGGCAAGCGGCTTTCGTTCGCGGTCGCGCAGGCGCTCACACGCCCGGCCGGCAAGGAGGAAGCCGTTCCGGCCGCACCCGCGAAGCCTTCGGCATTGTCGCTGCGCGGCGTCGAGGGCGTCGCGATCCAGTACGGCAAATGCTGCCGGCCGGTGCCCGGCGACAGCATCGTCGGGCAATTCCGCAAGGGGCAAGGGCTCGTCGTGCACACGCGCGACTGCGTGACGCTGAAAAAGCAGCGCGTCGATCCGGAGCAGCTGATCGACGTCGAATGGTCGCCCGACGTGCAGGGCGTTTTCGACGCCGGCATCCGGCTGCTCGTCGCCGATCGCCGGGGGCTGCTCGCCGATCTCGCGACCGCGATCTCGAACGCCGACGCGAACATCGACAACGTCTCGCTGGAGCGGCCCGACGGCGGCGAAGTGCTCGCGATGTTCTTCAGCGTGCAGGTGCGCGACCGCCGTCACCTCGCCAACGTGATGCGCGGATTGAAGCGCGTCCCCGACGTCAAGCGCATCTATCGCGCGCGCACGTAGCGGTGATTGTCGTCCCCGCGAAGGCGGGGACCCAGCGGCGTTCGTCGCAAGATACTGGATTCCCGCTTTCGCGGGAATGACGGTCGCCCGTAGGCGACGTTACCACTGCGCTTCGCGTTCCGGCGTCGCGCTGATCCGGTGGATCGTCAGATCCGCGCCATTGAATTCCTCTTCCGGATCGAGCCGCAGGCCAACCGCAGCCTTGATCGCGCCATAGACGAGCGCCGCACCGGCAACGGCGATGACGACGCCGAGCAACGTGCCGACGAGCTGCGAGCCGAACGCAACGCCGCCAAGGCCGCCGAGCGTCTTGCTGCCGAAGATACCGGCGGCAAGACCTCCCCACGTGCCGCAGATCCCGTGCAAGGGCCAGACGCCGAGCACGTCGTCGATCTTCAGCCGGTTCTGCGTCAGCGTGAACAGCCAGACGAATAGCACGCCGGCGACCGTACCGGTTGCGAGCGCGCCGAGCGGATGCACGACGTCGGAGCCCGCGCAGATCGCGACGAGTCCCGCAAGCGGCCCGTTGTGCACGAATCCCGGGTCGTTGCGGCCCGCGACGAACGCTGCGATCGTCCCGCCCGCCATCGCGAGCAGCGAGTTCATCGCGACGAGCCCGGAGATCTTGTCGATCGTCTGCGCGCTCATCACGTTGAAGCCGAACCAGCCGACCGAGAGCACCCAGGCGCCGAGCGCGAGGAACGGAATCGACGACGGCGGATGCGCGGCGATGCCTCCGTCCTTCGCGTAGCGGCCGCGGCGCGCGCCGAGCAGCAGAACGGCGACGAGGCCGATCCAGCCGCCGACGGCGTGCACGACCACGCTGCCGGCGAAGTCGTGGAACTGCGCGCCGAACGCCGACTTCATCCAAGCCTGGATCCCGAAGTGCTCGTTCCAAGCGATGCCCTCGAAGAACGGATACACGAGGCCGACTAGTGCGAACGTGGCCGCGAGCTGCGGATTGAACCTCGCACGCTCCGCGATGCCGCCAGAGACGATCGCCGGAATCGCCGCGGCGAAGGTGAGCAGGAAGAAGAAGCGGACGAGCTCGTAGCCGCTCTTCTGCGCGAGCGTTTCTGCGCCCGAGAAAAAGTTCACGCCATAGGCGACCGTGTAGCCGATGAAGAAGTACGCGATCGTCGACACGGCGAAGTCGACGAGGATCTTGACGAGCGCGTTCACCTGGTTCTTCTTGCGCACCGTGCCGAGCTCGAGGAACGCGAAGCCCGCGTGCATTGCGAGCACGAGGATCGCGCCGAGCAGGATGAACAGCGTGTCGGTGCCGGTCTTCAGAGCTTCCATTGCCTCCTCCCTTCGATGTTCTTGTGATGGACGTGAAACGGGCCGCTCGCGGCGGCCCGTTTCAGGTCAGGACGGTTCAAGGCATCAGCCGGCAGTCGCGGTCGCCGCGCTCAACAGCGGTTGCAGCTCTCCGGATTCGTACATCTCGCGCATGATGTCGCAGCCGCCGACGAACTCGCCGTTGACGTAGAGCTGCGGAATCGTCGGCCAGTTCGAATATTCCTTGATGCCCTGTCGGATCTCGGGATCGGCAAGCACGTTGACCGCCGTGAAATCGCGCACGCCGCACGCGCGCAGGATCTGCGTCGCGGTGGCTGAAAAGCCGCATTGCGGGAACTGCGGCGTGCCCTTCATGTACAGCACGACCCGGTTGTTCTTCACCTGGTCGCTGATCGTGTCCTGAATGCTCATGGCCTCGGCCCTCGATGAAGCGTCAGACCCGTATTCTAATCGAGATTGGAGCGCGGCCGACCCTGTGCGCGAAACGGCTATTCCTTCACCGCGCCGGTGAGCCCGGACACGTAGTACTCGACGAAGAACGAATAGAGAACGGCGACCGGAAGCGAGCCGAGCAGCGCGCCGGCCATCAGCGACCCCCAGTGGTAGACGTCGCCCTCGACGAGCTCGGTCACGACGGCGACCGGCACTGTTTTCACTTCGGACGACGAGATGAACGTCAATGCATAGATGAACTCGTTCCACGACAGCGTGAACGCGAAGATTCCGGCCGAGATCAATCCGGGCACCGCGAGCGGCAGGATGATGCGCACGAGGATCTGCAGCCGACTCGCGCCGTCGATCAGCGCGCATTCCTCGAGCTCGAACGGGATCGACTTGAAATAACCCATCAGCAGCCACGTGCAGAACGGGATCAGGAACGTCGGATACGTGAGGATCAGCGCGAGCCGCGTGTCGAACAGATCGAGCCTGTAAACCATCGCCGCGAGCGGAATGAACAGGATCGACGGCGGAACGAGGTAGGCGAGGAAGATGCTCATGCCGACGTAGCGCGAGCCGCGGAAGCGCAGCCGCTCGATCGCGTAGGCGGCGAGCACGCTCGCGAACAACGACAGGAACGTCGCGGTGACCGCGACCAGCATCGTGTTCCACAGCCAGTCCGGATAACCGGTGTCGAACAGCAGCTTCTTCACGTGCGCGAGCGTCGGACTCTTGACCCAGAACGGGTTGCCTTCGCGGGAGAGCAGCTCCTCGTTCGGCTTCAACGTCGTGATCACCATCCAATAGAACGGGAACAGCAGCACGATCAGAAACGCGACGAGTGGCACGTACACGGTCACGATGCGCCGCGGCACCGACACGAGGTAGTTCATGCCCTGCGAATCGACGACCGCGGGCGCGGCGTTCGAAGCCGTCATTTATCCTCGCCCCCCTGTTGCCATGCGCGCCGCTGCAGCCCGAAATACGACACCAGGATCGCCGCGAGCAGGAACGGCACCATCGCCGTGGCGATCGCCGCGCCTTCGCCGAGGTTGCCGCCCGAAATGGCGCGTTGGAACGAAAGCGTCGCCATCAGATGCGTCGAGTTCAACGGTCCGCCGCGGGTGAGCACGTAGATCAGCTGGAAATCGGTGAACGTGAACAGCACCGAGAACGTCATCACCACCGCGATGATCGGCGTCAGCAGCGGTAGCGTCACATAGCGGAATTGCTGCCAGTCGGACGCGCCGTCGAGGCTCGCCGCCTCGTAGTACGACGGCGAGATCGTCTGCAGCCCGGCGAGCAGGCAGATCGCGACGAACGGCACGCCGCGCCAGATGTTCGCGGCGATCGTCGAGAAGCGCGCGTGCCAGGGCTCGCCCAGGAAGTCGATGTAGCCGTGGATCAGGCCCATCCTCTGCAGCGTCCAGCTGATGATCGAGAACTGCGAGTCGTAGATCCACCAGAACGCGATCGCCGAAAGCGCGGTGGGCACGATGAACGGCAGCAGCACGGTCGCCCGGATCGCAGCCTTCCACGGCAGGTGCTTGTTCAGCAGCAGCGCGAGCCACAGCCCGAGCGCGAACTTGATGACGCTCGCGACGAACGTGTAGAACAGCGTGTTGAAAAGCGCGAGCCGCGTGACCGCATCGTTCCACAGGAACTCGAAATTCTCGATACCGATCCACTCGCCGCCGCGGCCGATCTTGGTATCGGTGAAGCCGAGATAAGTGCCGAGACCGAGCGGATACGTGAGGAACACCAGCAGCAGCGCGGCGGCCGGCAGCATGAACAGCACGCCGAGCAGCATGCGGTTGTCGAGCGCGCGCGAAAAAGCGCTCGCGCGCGATCGAGGCACGCGATCGCTAGCCGTCTGCAGTGAGTCAGCCCGGTTCACAGATGCACAGACTTATGAGAGACGAAAACAGACACGAGAAGAAGCCGGCAAAGCGAGGATTGAGCGGCGCGGCAGCGACGCTCCAATCCGCGCAGATATTGCATCAGCCGCAGAAGCCGATTGCCGTTCGCTTGCGGTTTGCGCGGCTGACGCAATATCAAACCTTGTAGTAGCGCTCCGCCCTCTTCTGCGCCCGCTCCGCCGCCTCCTTCGGCGTCTTCGATCCGGACGCCGCCTCGGCGACCATGTTGACGATGATGAAGTCGGCGAGCGCACCGGCCGACGCGTAGCCCATCTTGCCGGCATAGCCGCTCGGCAGCATGATCTTCATCGCATCGCGGTACGGCACCGCCTTCGGGTCGTTCCACACCGGATGCTTCTCGTACGCGACAAGCGCCGGCGTCACATACCCGATCGACGCAGTCACCCACGGATTCACCTGCTCGTCCTCCATCATGAAGCGCAGGAACTCCTTCGCAGCCTTCGGATACTTCGAGTACTTGAAGATCAACTGGTTGAAGAAGAGGTTGAACTCCGTCGGCCGCCCGACCGGCCCGATCGGGAAGTTCGAGTGGAAGATGTCCGCTTCCATTTCCTTCACCTTCGGGTCCTGCGCGTTCTTCGCCGCGTAGTAGATCGAGATCCCGTTGCTCGTGATCGAGAGCTGACCGTCGAGGAACGCCTTGTTGTTGTTCGGATCGAGCCACGACAGCGTGCCCGGCACGAACGTCGGATAGAGCTCTTTCGCGTACTCGAGCGCGCGCAGCGTCTCGGGGCTGTCGATCACGACCTTGTTGTTCTGATCGACGAGCTTGCCGCCGTGTGCCCACACGAGCCAATGCGTCCACGTGTTGCCGTCGCCGGTCGCGTTGCCGAGCGCGAAGCCGCCGGGCGTGCCCTTGTCCTTCAGCGCTTTCATCATGCGCAGGAACCCGTCGAGGTCCTTCGGCACGCTGTCGAAGCCGGCCGCCTTCAGCATGCTCGCGCGATAGGGAAGCGCATTGCCCGCGCACCCGAGCGGGACGCCGATCCACTTTTTGCCGTCGGGGCGCAGGTACTGATAGCACACCGGATACCAGCCGCCGTACTTCTTGCCCAAGTACTCGGCGACGTCGGTCACGTCGACGAGCTTGTCGGGATAGAGATTCGCGTCGTCGTTCGTCGACAGGATGATGTCGGGACCGGCGCCGGTATTCGCTGCGACAGCGGCCTTCGGTCGCACGTCTTCCCATCCTTCGTTGTCGACGCGCACCTCGATGCCGTACTTGTCGGTGAACTTCTTGACGTTCACCATGTACTGGTCGATGTCGCCCTGAACGAACCGGCTCCAGCGCAGCACGCGAAGCTTGGCGCCTTTCTCCGGCGTGTTGCTCCATTGCGCGGTCGCATCCTTCACCCAGATGAACGGCCCGACCGCGGCGCCGGCGGCCACGCCGGCGGACGCTTTCAGGAATTCGCGACGCTTGAACTCGCTCATGCACTCCTCCTTCGGTTATCCACAGCAAAGGGCATCGTATGCGCCCGGTCATCGGTCATGCGGCAAGCCTGCGGCCGCTCGCCGCGTCGAACAGGTGCGCCCGCGCGAGATCGGGCACGAGCACGACGCGGTCGCCGGCGCGACAATCGGTGCGGTCGCGGATCGTCGCCGTCACGTCGCGCCCGTGGACGCGGCAATAGAGCTGCGTATCGGCGCCGGTCGGCTCGACGACGACCACCTCGGCCGGAAGGCCTGCGTTGGCGCCGATCCCGCAATGCTCGGGGCGGATGCCGTAGAGCACGCTCTGACCTTCGTCGGCGCGCGCTTCGAGCGGCAGCGGCAGCGCTGCGCCATCATCGAACGCGACGTGCGCTTGCGTTCCGCGGCCGCGAACCGTGCCTGGAAGCATGTTCATCGCCGGCGATCCGATGAAGCCGGCGACGAAGGTGTTCGCCGGCCGGTCGTAGAGCGTCAGCGGATCGCCCGACTGCTCGACCACGCCGTCGCGCATCACGACGATCTTGTCGGCCATCGTCATCGCCTCGATCTGGTCGTGCGTGACGTAGATCGATGTTGTTTTCAGGCGCTGGTGCAGCTCCTTGATCTCGGTGCGCATCTGCACGCGCAGCTTCGCGTCGAGATTGGACAGCGGCTCGTCGAACAGGAACACCTGCGGGTCGCGCACGATCGCACGGCCCATCGCGACGCGCTGCCGCTGGCCGCCGGAGAGCTGGCGCGGATAGCGGTCGAGCAGCTGGTCCAGGCCCAGGATGGCGGCGGCTTTCGCCACCCGCGCCTCGATCTCCGTCTTCGACTGCCGCGCGAGCACCAGCGCAAACGACATGTTGTCGCGCACCGTCATGTGCGGATAGAGCGCATAGTTCTGGAACACCATCGCGATGTCGCGCTCCTTCGGCATCAGCCGGTTGACGACGCGGTTGCCGATCGCGATCTCGCCTTCGCTGATCTGCTCGAGGCCCGCGATCATCCGCAACAGCGTCGACTTGCCGCAGCCCGAAGGGCCGACCAGCACGCAGAACTCGCCGTCGGCGATCGAGATGTCGACGCCGCGGATCACATGCGTCGACCCGAACCACTTCTGCACGGCGGCGATCGTCACCGCGGCCATCCGGTCCTCCTTGCCTGGTCGCTCAAGGCTTGCGCGTGCCGGCCGTCACGACGTAATCGGGACGGCCCGTGTCGAGCCACGTGATCAGGTTGCGCGCCGCCTTCACGCGCAGGTCGCGCTCGGCCTCGACCGAATAGAACGCCGAATGCGGCGTCAGGATGACGCGCGGGTGGCCGATCAGCGGCGAGCCGGCCGGCACGGGCTCGACCGGCAGCACGTCGAGCGCGAGACCGGCGAGCGTTTCGCGTGCGAGCGCCGCGACCGCAGCCTCGACGTCGAGCACGGCGCCGCGCGCGGTGTTGACGAGATACGAGCCCCTCTTCATCACGCCCAGAACGCGAGCGTCGATCATATTGCGCGTCTCGGCGGTCAGCGGCACGTGCAGCGACACCACGTCGCTCGCCGCGAAGACGTCGGTCAGCGTGCCGCGCTCGACGTACGCCGGAAAGTCGCCGTCGATGATGTACGGATCGCACGCGATCACACGACGGAACACGTTGCGCGACACGTGCGCCATCCGCTTGCCGATGCGGCCGAGACCGACGATACCGAGCGTCATGTTGCTCGCGCGGCGCACGACTCCCGCCGACGTGTAATGCCACGTGCCCGACTGCACGTCGCGGTTCCAGGCGACGACGTTGCGGATCAGCGCGAGCGCGAGCGCCAGCGCGTGCGTGGCGACCTCGCCGACGCCGTAATCGGGCGAATTGGCGACCCATACGCCGTGGCGCGCGCAGGCGTCGGTGTCGATCGTGTCGAAGCCGGCGCCGATCCGGCTGACGATCCCGAGCTCGGGCAGCGAGGACACGACGCGCTCGGTGATCGATGCGTACTGCAGCAGGATGCCGCGGCAGCCGCGCGCGGCGGCGATCACGTCCCCTTCGGTGCGACATTGCGCATCGACGATAGCGACGCCGGCCGCGGCGAACATCTCGCGTTCGAGCGAGATGTCGGCGTAGTCGTGATCGGCGTAGAGAATCGTGGGCATGCAGTTACGGCAGAAAAAGACGCGACGGTAGCGCCCCGGCCCGCATCGGGTCAAGCGTCATGCGTAGCGCTGCCGCGCCGCGGCGTGTCATCGCGTATGATCGGCGCGATGGCGCGCCGAAAACGGACCGACCGATGACCAAGCTGCTGTCGACGACGATTGCGGGCAGTCTGCCCAAACCGGCGTGGCTCGCCAAGCCGAACGAGCTTTGGGCGCCGTGGCGCCTCGAGGGCGACGCGCTCGCCGAAGGCAAACGCGACGCCGTTCGCCTCGCGCTCGCCGACCAGGAGCACGCGGGCATCGACATCGTCACCGACGGCGAGCAGACAAGGCGCCACTTCGTGACGACGCTCATCGAAGGCCTCGACGGCGTCGACTTCGCGCACAAGAGGACCGTCCGGATCCGCAACCGCTACGACGCCGAAGTTCCGGTCGTCGTCGGTCCGGTCTCGCGCCGCGCGCCGGTATTCGTCGACGACGCCGCATTCGTCGTGCGGGCTACCGAGCGCCGCGTCAAGTTCACGCTGCCCGGCCCGATGACGATGGTCGACACGCTCTATGACGCGCACTACAAGAGCCGCGAGAAGCTCGCGTTGGCATTCGCCGAGATCCTGAACGAGGAGGCTCGCGCGATCGCCGCCGCGGGCGTCGACGTGATCCAGTTCGACGAGCCCGCGTTCAACGTGTATTTCGACGAGGTGCGCGACTGGGGCGTTCGCACGCTCGAGCGCGCGGCCGAGGGGCTCGGCTGCAAGACCGCGGTCCACATCTGTTACGGCTACGGCATCAAGGCTAACATCGAGTGGAAGAAGACGCTCGGGGGCGAGTGGCGCCAGTACGAGCAGACGTTCCCGTTGCTCGCGCGCTCGCGAATCGACCAGGTGTCGCTCGAATGCGCGAACTCGCATGTTCCGATCGAGCTGATCGGTCTGCTCGCCGGCAAGGACGTGCTGGTCGGCGCGGTCGACGTCGCGACCGAGCGCATCGAGACGCCCGACGATGTCGCCGCGGTGCTGCGCGCCGCGCTTCGCCATGCTCCCGCACAGCGCATTTACCCGTGCACGAACTGCGGCATGGTGCCGCTGCCCCGCGAAGTGGCTCGCGCGAAGCTCGCCGCGCTGGGTGCCGGGGCTGCTCTCGTCCGGGCCGAGATGGCTGCCGGCTGAGGTGCTGACCCCCTGTGCGATAGGGAGAAAATTTTACCTGTTTTCCCGGCACTTGCGTTTTTTCTGGCGATAAGTTATAACGCGCGCAGTGTTTTGTCCCAAGCCAAAAAGCACGAATCGTCGTCCCACCCGCAGTGGTACTCCGCCGTGATTCCCTTGTGATCGAAACATTGCTAGGGCACCCTGCCCCGTTCTATTTATATCCGTAAGGAACAGCAAAAAATGGCAACTGGTACCGTGAAGTGGTTCAACGATGCGAAGGGTTTTGGCTTCATCACGCCGGACGGCGGTGGCGAAGACTTGTTCGCGCATTTCTCCGCGATCAACATGCAGGGCTTCAAGACGCTCAAGGAAGGGCAGAAGGTCAGCTTCGAAGTGACCCAAGGTCCGAAGGGCAAGCAAGCGAGCAACATCCAGGCCGTCTGACGTTCGCGTCAACGACCTCTCAAGAGCCGGGCCCCGCGCCCGGCTTTTTGTTCACGGCTTTCAAGAGCCGCACGTGGATGTTCTTCTCGCGCGTGAAGCCGAGCATCTCGCCGATGCATTCCTCGCGGCCGAAGCCGGACTGCTTGACGCCGCCGAACGGCGCGCCGAGGAAGTGGCGGCCGACGTCGTTCACCCACACATAGCCGACATCGACCGCCATCGCGGTGCGATGCGCGATCGAGACGTCGTTCGTCCAGATCGAGCACGTCAGGCCGTACTCGACGGCGTTCACTTCGTCGAGCATCGCGCGCTCGTCGGACCATTGCAGCACGGCGAGGACCGGACCGAAGATCTCCTCGCGCGCGATCCGCATCGAAGGCGCGACGTCGGCGAAGACGGTCGGCTCGATGAAGAAGCCGCGCGCAAGCGCCGGATCGTCGGGCGGGCCGCCGCCGCAAACCAGACGTGCGCCCTCCTGCCGTGCCGAGTCGATGTAAGCGAGTACGCGATCGCGCTGCGCCGCGCTGACGATCGCGCCCATCGTCGTCGCCGGATCGGTGGGCAATCCAGGCCTGTAAGCGCCGACGCGCCGGGCGATGCCTTCGACGACAGCATCATGGATCGACGCATGGACGAACGCGCGGCTCGTCGATCCGCAGGATTGCCCGCACCACGTGAAGTTCATGCCGGCGACTGCGGCCGCGGCCACGTCGTCGGAATCGGCATCCGGATACGCGATCAGCGCGTTCTTGCCGCCGAGCTCGAGCAGCAGCGGCTTTAGCGTATCGCTCGCCGCGCGCATCACCGCGCGTCCGGCCGTGACGCTGCCGATCAGCCCGACCTTCGCGACGAGCGGATGCGCGGCGAGCGCACGGCCCACCTCGCGGCCGCCGGGCACGACGTTGAACACGCCGGGCGGCAGCACGTCGTGCGCGAGCTCGGCGAGCCGCAGCGCGGACAGCGGCGCCTGTTCGGGCGGCTTCATCACGACGCAATTGCCGGCGGCGAGCGGAGCGGCCGCCTTGCCCGCGCAGAACATCGCCGGATGATTGAACGGAAAGATGCGCGCGACGACGCCCAGCGGCTCGCGCAGCGAGAAGTTGACCGCGTCGGGCCCCATCGGGATCGACGAGCCTTTCATTTCGGTGACGAGGCCGGCGAAGAAATCGAGCTGCGCGGCGGCGACCTTGGCGTCGCCGACCATTTCGCGCACCGGATTGCCGCCGTTCGCGGCGTCGATCAGCGCGAGCTCCTCGGCGTGGCGACGCACGACGTCGGCAAGCGCCCGCAGCAGCCGCGCCCGCTCGAGCGGCAACACGGCTTTCCACGCGTCGAATGCGCGGTGCGCGGCGGCGACTGCCGCATCGGCGTCCGGCGCCGAGCCGTCGGCAACCTTGCCGAGCGATTCGCCGGTGCCGGGATTCCACGTCGGCACGAAATGGCCCGAATGCGGCTTGTGCCAACCGCCACCGTAGTAAACGCCGCGTTGCGAGGGCAGCGGCAGTTCGCGTGGATCCGGTGCAGCGCCACGTGTCACGGCGTTCCCGTCAGGAGTCGCGCGCGCGCCGTGCGGCCGCCGAGCCGCCCGATCAGCGCGTTCGCGCCGATCGCGAGCACGAACAGAATGATGAGAAGTGCGTACATCCGCGGCATGGCGAACGTCGAATACGCTTGCGTGATCAGATAACCGATGCCGCGATTCGACAGCTTCGTCTCGGCGAGAAGCGTCCCGATGACCGCGACGCCGAATCCGAGCCGGATGCCGTTGACGATCGGCACCCGCATCGCAGGCATGTAGATCTTCGTCGACATCTGCCACGGCGTCGCGCGCAGGCTCTGCCCGACGCGGATCAGCACGCCGTCGATCTGACGCATCCCGGCCGCGACCGACAGCGCGACGGGGAAGAAGCACGAGATCGCGCCCAGCGCGACTTTCGATCCCGCCCCGACGCCGAACCACATGATCATCACCGGGAAGAAGATGATCTTCGGTGTCGGGCCGAGATAGTACAGAAACGGCTCGTACGCCCTGCTGATGAAGCGATTGGCGCCGAGCACGATGCCCGCGACGAGTCCCGACGTTGCGCCGATCGCGAGCGCCGAAACGACTTCGAACGCCGTCCATCCGAGATTGCGGTAGAAATCGGCGCGGCCAAGCTCGCTCGCGAGCGCGCCACCGATCGCAACGAGCGACGGCACCACGTCACGGAACAGCAAACCGGAGCGCGCAAGTGCCTCCCATGCGACGAGGATCGCAAGCGCGATCGCGACGCGCACGAGCGTAACGGACTCACCCCGACGCACCGGCACCGCGGCCTGCGTCACGCCTTCGGCAGCAGCCACCGCTCGACCCTCTCGCTCACGAAGAAGAAGAGCACGCTCACCAGGATCACGAACCCGATCGCCGCGTACGTGCCAGGCAGATCGTAGCGCTCGGCGAGCTCGTTGATCAGCTGCCCGAGGCCGCCGAAGTTGATCAGGAACTCGACGCCGACGATGTTGATCAGCGCGAAGATCAGGCCGAGCCGCAACCCCACGAAGATCGTCGGCAATGCCGAGGGCAGCATGATCTTCCAGAAGAGCTGCGAGGCCGTGCCATTGAACGAGCGGCCAACATCGATCAGCACCCGCTTGGTGGCGGCGAGGCCTTCGATCGTCTTCAGGATCACCGGGGGCAGCGCAGCGACGAAGCCCATCATCACGATCGTCGTCGCGCTGCGGCCGAAGGTCACGAGAAACAGCGGATAGCACAGGACGATCGGCGCCGCGGCGAGCGCCGCGACCCATGTCTCGCACGCCGCGCGCAGAATCCGCACGCGATGCAGCAGCACGCCGGCGGCGATGCCCACGAGCGTGACGAGCGCGCCGGCGACGACTGCCTCGGTCGTCGTCGCGACGAAGCGCGCGAGCACGTTCTCTTCGACAATGATGCGCTCGAAGGCGAGCGCGATCTGCGAAGGCAGCGGCAGGATGAAGCGGTTCAGCAGGTCGGCGCGCAGCAGCGCCTCGACGATCGCGGCGATCGCGACGAGCGACAGGATGCCGACGACCGGCGGCATGATGCGCGAGCGCCCCGCGTCGCGAGCGTTCATGGCTTGCGCTCGTGCGCGTGCAGCAGATGCGATTCGTCGTCACTCATGCCGCGGCTCGCCTCCTCGCGCAGATCGTTCCAGATCTGCGCGACGTAGCGGCCGAACGCGTCGCTCGTCACGATCTGCGACGTGCGCGGACGCGGCAGATCGATGTCGACGATGCGCTTGACGCGGCCGGGCCGATAGGTCATCACCAGCACCCGGTCGGCGAGCTGCACCGCCTCGGTGATGTTGTGCGTGATCAAAAGCGTCGTCTGCTTCAGCGTCTGCTGGATCTGCAGCACCTTGTCGCCGAGCAGCAACCGGGTCTGCTCGTCGAGTGCTGCGAACGGTTCGTCCATCAGCAGGATCTTCGGCGAGGCCGCGAGCGTGCGCGCGATCGCGACGCGCTGGCGCATGCCGCCGGAAAGCTCGGCCGGATAGCGGCGCTCGAATCCGTCGAGGCCGACCAGCGCGACGAGCCGCATCGCCTGCGCGTGGCGCTCGTCCTTGCCGATGCCCCGCAGCTCGAGCGGGAACGCGACGTTGTCGATCACCGTGCGCCAGGGAAACGTCGACTCCTCCTGGAACACCATCCCGATCGCCGAGTGCGGCCCGCGCACGCGCTCGCCTGCGACGCTGACCTCGCCGTCGAAGTCGCCGATCAAGCCGCCGATGATGTTGAACAGCGTCGACTTGCCGCAGCCCGAAGGGCCGATCACCGACAGGAATTCGCCGGGCGCGACCGCGAACGACACGCGGTCGACCGCGGTGATCGTGCCCTCGACGGTGTCGAAGCGCTTGACGATCTCGTCGACGCGAAGGAAGGGCTGGTCCGATGCCGCCGGCACCGCCCGATCCGCTTCGCTCGCGACGGACGCCGGTACGCTCATCGTCGATCGGCGGTCGCGGCCACGTTGCGTACGATCGTTATTGCCGCGGCGGGATCTGGATCAGCTCGGCGAGCTGTTCCTTCGTGAGCGGCGCGCTCGTGTATTTCAGCGCGACCGCGTCCTGCACGATCGTGTCGAGCCCGACGACGCGATCGGGGTTGACCGCCGCCTTGGGGAAGAACTGGTCGCGCGTGCGCTTCGCCATTTCGATCGGAATGCCGACGAACTCGGCGTACGTCTTCAGTGCCGCCGGATCGTCCGAGTACATCCAGTCGACCGTCTCGCGGTACGCCTTCATGAAGCGGTCAATCACCGGTTTGCGCGTCTTCAACGTCTGCAAGTTCGTGATCAGCAGGCGGACGGTCTGTCCCTTGAATACCGCCGCGTCGTTGCCGCTCGCGACCACGCGGATCTTGCCTTCGTCGAGCTGCTGGAGCCCGAACGGCGGCGCCGACCAGCCGACGTCGATCTGCCCCGACATCACTTGCGTGAGCGTGGGCGCCGGGCCGCCGGTGGCGGTCGGCTTCGCCTTGAGGTCGTACTGCTTCATGAACGCCGTCACGATGCCGTGCGTCGACGAGCCGTTGGTCGAATAGGCGATCGTCTTGCCTTCGGTGTCCTTGAGCGATTTGATCGGCGAGCTCGCCGGCACGTACCAGTAGAGATCCGACGCGCCCGTCGTCTCCGCCCCGATGACGCGCACCGGCGCGCCCTTCGAATAGGAGGAGAGCACACCCATGATGCCCGTCGCGACGCCGATGTCGACGCTGCCGGAAATGACCGCCTGCTGCGTCTCGCCGGCGCCCTGCGTCCACAGGATCTCCAGCGTCAAGCCGTGCTTCTTGAAGATGCCGGCGCGCTGGCCGACCTCCGAGATCGACGTGTCCCAGTTGCCGCGCTGGCCGGCAGCGATCTTCAACGTGTCCTGCGCATGAGCGGACTGCCCCACGGCGCCGAGCGCAACCAGCGCGAAAGCCCAAAGCTTGATGCGGCCCATCGTGGTCTCCTCGCTTGCCGGTCCTCGCGTCGTGCGCGCGGGACCGGTCTTCGAATCGGATTCGAACGGTGCGACGGGCTGAAGTTTCGCCGGGCCGGCGCGCGCGGTCAATCGACGTCGCTACGTCGTGGCGGCGTGCGCGTTGTCGGCAACTCCGAGTTCGGCCCAGGACGTCGTCTTCGGGACGACGCCTTCGAACGAGCGCAGCTTCACGTACGGCGTGCGGCCAGGCGCCGTGCCGATCGCCGGCGCGCCGTCGCGCACCGCGCGCGCGGCGTCGACCATCTGGCGGCGGAAGGCGACCACGGCGATGTCGCTGCCGCCGAGCCGCTCCTTCGAGCGGTCGGCGATCGACCCCATCGTCTCCCACATCGCGAGGTCCTGATTCGGAATGCCGTCGATGCCGGTGAAGTTGCCGCGCTTCATCGCATCGCGATCCTGCCGGTAATGGTTTTCGAGCCGGCGCAGCGGACGGTACTGCGCATCGACGTCGACGCCGACCTGGGCACGGCAGAATGCGCGCCACGCGTCCTGGTCGATGCCTTCGCCTTCGCTCCACGCAATGAAGTAGTACATCGTGTTCGTGTCGTCGAGCGGCACGTTGAGGATCGACAGGTTGTAGCGATCGTTCGGCGGAATCAGCACGGTGAACGGCGCGACGAAGAGCGTGATGCGAATGTAATCGTGCGTGTCGGCGTCCCTGATCGGCCGCCGGATCGCCGCATAGCGGAACCCCCAGTCGGTGCGCTGAACCTGCAGCCGCGGCGCCTTGTCGGTCGACGGCCGCAGCCATTCCTTCGACGTCGCCGCGGCGGCATCGACGTACGCCGGCACCATGTCGGTCGAGTGCAGCGTCGAGCTGTGTGCGGAGTCGATCGCCCCTTCGAGCACCTGCGCCCAGTTGCAGCGCACGTGCATCTTGACGATGCTCGTGTGCACGTCGGGCGACGGCGCCCACGCCGGCGGCTCGAACTCGCGCACCGCATCCTGCGGCCCCATCCATATCCAGACGAAACCGCCTGCCTCGCGGCACGGGTAATTACGGTGCTTGACCGTGCGCGATTTGACGCCATCGCGCCACTCCGACGGCATGTCGACGACGTTGCCTTCGACGTCGACCTTCCAGCCGTGATAGAGACAGCGCAGCCCGCATTCCTCGTTGCGTCCGAGCGCGAGCGATGCGCGCCGATGCGGGCAGCGCTCGTCGACGACGCCGAGGCGTCCCTTCGTGTCGCGGAAAGCGACCATGTCCTCGCCGAGCAGCCGGATGCGTACCGGCGCGCCGTCGGGCTCGGCGACTTCGTCCGACATGCAGGCGGGAATCCAATGCTGGCGCATCAACAGACCCATCGGCGCGTCGCCTTCGACGCGAGTCAGCACGTCGTTGTCCTCGGGACTCAACATCGCGTAGTCCTCCGTACCGGGCCCGGCCGTCGTTGCGTTGCGCGCCGGCTCGGGCGTAAGCTTAGGCTCCTAAGCATTGAACGATACGCATTCCGATGCCGGCTGTCGAGAGGACGGACACTGACATTCGCGCGCAGCCGCTTCGCATCGGCGTCGCGGGCTTGAGCCGCGCGTTTACGCTGATGGTGCCGACGTTCGCCGCCGACGCGCGTGTGGCGCTTGCCGCCGCCGCCGATCCGCGTGCCGAGGCGCGCGCGAAGTTCATCGCCGAGTTCGGCGGCCGCGCGTACGCGTCGGTCGACGAGCTCTGCGCCGATCCGGAGATCGACGTCGTCTACATCGCATCGCCGCATGGGTTGCATGCCGAGCATGCGATCGCCGCCGCGCACGCGGGCAAGCACGTGCTCGTCGAGAAGCCGATGGCGCTCACGCTCGACCAGGCCCGCGCGATGATCGACGCGGCGCGCGAGGACGGCGTCGCGCTGATCGTCGGCCACAGCCACAGCTTCGACGCGCCGATCGCGCGCACGCGCGAGCTGATCGAAAGCCGCGCATTCGGCCGCGCGCGCATGATCCACGCGATGAACTACACCGATTTCCTCTACCGGCCGCGACGCCCGGAGGAGCTCGCGACCGGACGCGGCGGTGGTGTCGTGTTCAGCCAGGCGGCGCATCAGATCGACATCGTGCGCCTGCTCGGCGGCGGCCGCGTCGCGAGCGTGCGCGCGGCGACCGGCGCATGGGACACGGCGCGCCCGACCGAGGGTGCGTACTGCGCGCTGCTGATGTTCGAGGATGGGCTCTTTGCATCGGTCACGTACAGCGGCTACGCGCATTTCGATTCCGACGAGTTCTGCGAATGGGCGGGCGAGCTCGGCGGCCGCAAGGATCGGCAGCGCTATGGCGTCGCGCGTCGGATGCTGCGCGAGCACGCCGACGGCAGCGAGTCGGCACGCAAGCTCGCGCGCGCGTACGGCGGCTCGAATGACGCCAGCGCGCTGCGAGCGTCCGCGACGCACCAGCACTTCGGGCTCGTCATCGTGTCATGCGAGCACGCCGATCTGCGGCCCACGCCGTCGGGCGTGACGATCTACGGCGACGACGACGAGCGCGTCGATCCGCTGCCGCCGCCAACGATTCCGCGCGTCGAGGTCATCGACGAGCTGGTCGACGCCGTCGTTCGCGCCGTGCCGCCGCGGCACAGCGGCGAATGGGCGCTTGCCACGCTCGAAACCTGTGTCGCGATGCTCGAATCGTCGCGCACCGGTCGCGACGTGCCGCTGCGCCATCAGATCGCGGTGCCGCGGTGAGCGAACGACCGGCGCCTCGCGCCGTCGCGCCCGACGGCGCCGAGACGATCCTGCGCCACTGGCGCGACGCGGTGCCGAACGACCGGCTCGCGCATCTGGTGAAGGACGCGACGCGCGCGCTGGTGCGAGCGCTTGCGCTGCGGCTCGCC
>WNGB01000428.1_pt1 | contig 83792 bp, 87 predicted proteins | sample 5400681 | NCBI WGS metagenome assembly WNGB01 (sample SAMN13153367, study PRJNA577476) | soil metagenome | isolation source: 115 cm soil or saprolite under grassland replicate 2 | place: USA:California | collected 2016-06-15 | reverse complement strand
GCGAAGATGGACAGCCGGATCGTGTTGGCGATCAGGACGGTCGAGGCTGCTAACAGGATCACGACCGCGATCAAGAAGATCAGCTCGATCAGATGGGCGACGTCGAGGATCTTGTGCGCAGTCTTCTTTCCATAGGTGACTTGGCCCACGCCCGCCGGATAGGGATCGAGCGAATGCGCCAGAGCGTCGAGTTGCTCGCCGCGCTTGGGCGTGACCTTCAATGCATCCGGAAGCGGATTCGATGGAAGCAGCGAATACGCCTCGGGATTCTTCTTTTGTTCCCTCTTGAGGGCCTGTTCCTTCGAGATGAACTGAATCGACCCCACGAGCGGGCTCTGCTGTAGGCGCGCTGCCACAGCATTCATCTGCCGCTGGGAGGCGTCTTGGCCATGACATCCCTGCGACTGAATTCGGTCGATCGGATCTCCTGCGGTGCAGAAGTAGACGTGGACCACGAGCTCAGACTTCGTCTTACTGCTCCAGGAGCGCGCATAGGTGCCGAATCCGACGAGCATGCCGACGAGCGCCATCCCGATCAGCACGGTCAGAACGGCGGCGATTGAGGTCGAGAGGTTGGACGTTATCGACCGCCACGCCTCGGAGACGAGCATCTTGAACCTCATTCGGAGGCGTACCCTCCGCGGCGCTCGTCACGCGCGAGCGCGCCGTCCTCGAGCGCGAGCACGCGGCGGCGCATCTTGTCCACCATCTCGCGGTCGTGCGTCGCCATCAGGACGGTCGTGCCGGCGCGGTTGATCCGGTACAGCACCTGCATGATCCCGACGGAGGTGTCCGGGTCGAGGTTGCCCGTCGGCTCGTCGCAGACGAGCAGCGGCGGGTGGTTGACGACGGCGCGCGCGATCGAGACGCGCTGCTGCTCGCCGCCCGAGAGCTCGTCGGGATAGGAGTCCATCTTCGAAGCCAGGCCGACGAGGTTGAGCGCCTCGGGCACCTTGCGCCGGATCGCGTCCCGGCTGTCGCCCTGCACCTTGAGCGCGTAGGCGACGTTCTCGGAAGCGGTGCGGTTGTGGAGCAGCTTGAAATCCTGGAAGACACAGCCGAGATTGCGGCGCAGCCGCGGCACCTGGGAGCGGCGCAGGCGCGCGAGATCGCGGCCGCCGACGATGATCCGGCCGCGGGTCGGCTCGATCTCCTTCAGCATCAGGCGTACGATCGTCGACTTGCCCGAGCCCGACGGGCCGACGACGAACACGAACTCGCCCTTGTCGATCACGAACCCGACGTCGCGGAGCGCGGCGACGTTCGGCGGGTAGATCTTCGCCACGTTCTCGAACACGATCATCGACGACGGGCTAGGCGTCGGAGCGTCTATGCGCTCGCGCTCAGCGACGGCCATGGGCGTGTCTGTCTGAAGGTTGGGATCCTGCACCGGTCTGAGGGTGTACGGGCGGCCGCAGCCGCGCCGGTCGGAGCGCAAAAGTGTATCTGAACGCGCGGCTACACAACCGTACCCGCCGCCTTGGCGAGCAGGTACTCGTGGATGAAGTCGTCGAGGCGGCCGTCGAGGACCGCCTGCGTGTTTCCGGTCTCGTACTCGGTGCGGTGATCCTTGACGAGCTGGTACGGGTGCAGGACATAGCTGCGAATTTGACTCCCGAAGCCGATGTCCTGCGCGGCGCCACGTTCTCGCGCCAGCTCCGCCTCGCGCTTCTCCTGCTCGAGCTCGACGAGACGCGACTTGAGGATGCGCATCGCGGTTGCCTTGTTCGACGACTGGGAGCGCTCGTTCTGGCACTGGACGACGATTCCGGTCGGGATGTGCGTGATCCGGACGGCCGAGTCGGTCTTGTTCACGTGCTGGCCGCCGGCGCCGCTCGCGCGGTAGGTGTCGATGCGGAGATCGGCCTCGTCCAGCTCGACGTCCACGTCCTCCGACGGCAGCGGGCTGACGATCACCTGCGCGAACGACGTATGGCGGCGGTGGGCCTGGTCGAACGGGGACAGGCGGACGAGCCGGTGGACGCCGCGCTCGGCCTTGAGGATCCCGTACGCGTTCTCGCCCTTGACCGTGAATGTCGCCGACTTCAGCCCCGCCTCCTCCCCCGGGCTCGCCTCGAGCAGCTCGGTCTGGAAGCCGCGATCGGCCGCCCAGCGCAGATACATCCGCAGCAGCATCTCGGCCCAGTCCTGCGCGTCCGTGCCCCCCGTGCCGGCGTGGATGGTGACGAGCGCGTCGCCCGCGTCGTACTCGCCGGTGAAGAGCGCGTCCTCTTGCAGGCGGTCGAGCTCACGGCGAAGAGGCCGGAGCGACGTCGCGATCTCCTCCGCCATCTCGCCGTCCATCGAGAGCAGCTCGCGCGCGTCCTCGTAGTCGCCCTTCAGGCGCTCGTAACGCTCGAGCCGGCGCTGCAGTCGCGCGTGCTCGGACGAGATCTGCGCCGCCTGCTGCTGGTCGTCCCAGAAGCCGGGCTCGGCCATCGCCTGCTCGAGCTCGGCGATCCGGGCTGCTAGCCGATCCGGGTCAAAGGTAATCACGGACCCAGTCGAGCTGGGCCCCGATCGCCTCCAGTTGCACCTGAATCGGCTCGTCCATCGCGTACGAGATCGTAGCTAGCGGATCTTGGTCGTCACGGGGACCGGCTTGCCCCCGGGAAGCTTCTTCGCGACTACGACGAACCGGAGCGTCCCCCCGCGCTTGAGCTTCGAGACCTTGACGCGCACGGACGCCCTCGTTCTCGTCTTCGTGATCTTCAGCTTGCCGGTGGCGCTCGAGCCGGACAGCGACCGCCTGCCTCCCTCGCGGATGCTCAGAACGTCCATCGAGCCGCTGGGGAACTGAGTCGTGATCGTGAGCGGAGCGCCGCGGAGGATCCGGATCGCGATCTGCTCCCGCTCCTTCGTGCGGCTGAAGATGTGCGGCACGGTCACCGGAATCGTCGGGAGCCCGCTCGCGCACTTGTTCTGCTCGAGAATCGCCGCGAGCGCGTCGCCGGCCGCGACTCGCTGGGGTTCCGTGAACGGAACGCCCTGGCCGACGGAGAGCGACTGGCGGAGCTGCCGGAACTCGAAGCACGCCGTCGGATTGACTCCCGCAGCGAGCCCGAGCCGGCGCATCGTCTCGACGTACTTGAAGAACGGATTCCGGGCGGGAACGTCCCCCTCCAGGATCAAGCCGACGGTGTCGAGCTCGGTGCTGAACGAGGGCGTGAGGACGAACCCGTGGACCTCGTTGCCCACCCGCCCGGCGCCCGAGATGTGGCCGACGTCGTCGATCGACGTGAACTCGAGGAGCTTCGAGAACGGCGAGGCGGAAGAATTGAGGTCATTGCCGTTCACCGGATCGGAGTTGAAGAGGCGGTAGAGGAAGGGCACGTCGTCCTCGCCTTCGTTGAACGCCTTGATGACGATGTTGCCGGCGTCGTTGACCGCTTCGCCGGAGCTGAACGAGAAGCCGGAGGGACTCAGCTTCGCGTACGTGTGCCCGTCCCAGTAGAAGGCCGTCTCCACCCCGCCTCCGGTGAGCTCTCCCGTTGCACGCCCGAAGATGTTCCCGCCGTAGGCGTACCCGTTCCTGAGCAGCGGATCGGGAAGCGGACCGAGCGGGGTAAAGGTCGTGAAGGGCGGGCTCCACATTCCGGGAACCGCGCCGGTATCGCCGAGCTTGTAGCCGTAGGCCCGACCGGTGAAGTCGAACGCGACCATCGACCCCGGACCGAGATCCTGGATCCCTCCGGCGGACGTCCAGCGAAAGGTGTGGTCGCCGGGGAACAGGCTCCCGACCACGTTGCCCGACTCGTCGATGTCGTTGCCGAAGCTCTGCTGGGCCGGGCCTGCGCCGAGGTCTCGCATCCCCACGCCCGGCGTGTAGACGAAGGCGTGCACCTTGTTCGCCGTTCCGATCTCGGACGAGCCCGTGATCGCGCCATGGTCGTTGATCCGCTCGGCAAACGTGTTGGCGCCGCCGAGCGATCCGATGTCGACGAGCCCCGTTCGGGGGTCGTAGAAGAAGCCGCGATAGAACGTGCTGCCGGCGGTTTCCATCGTCATCACCCCGGTCGCCTGGCCGGCGAGATTGACGTCGAACGCGAAGGCGACGCTGCCCTTCAGCGGCTTCAGCTCGGTGACGGTGTAGGGGCCTGGGGCGAACCTAGGCAGAGCGCTCGCCGGTCCTGCCGGTAGGCACACGGCCAATGCACACAGGAGAAACAGCCGCAGCTTCGACCCCATGTCGGAAGAATTGAAGCCTAAGGCCGCGTCCAACACAAGCGGGCCGAAGCGGGGGCCGTTGCCGCCGCGCTCTTAGAGCTCAGCGCCGCGTCGGGCTTTGCCCGGCGCGGCTAACCGCCGTCGGAGCTCAAGCGCCGTGGCACTTCTTGAACTTCTTGCCGGAGCCGCACCAGCATGGATCGTTACGGCCGATCTTCTCGTGCTCCGAGACGACGCGCTGCCCTGTGATCACCGAAGTGCCCGCTGCCGGCGCCAGCGCAGTGCTGACCGAGCCGCCGGCCGCCCCGCCGCCGCCCGCCGCCGCGATCGCCTCCGCGCCCGCCAGAGACTGGTGCTCGTACTCGAGCCCGCCGCCGTTGACGTTGCCGTCCTGCATCGCGAGCAGCTCCGCGTCCTCGACCGCGAGCTCGGCGTGGAAGAGCGTGAAGACGACCTCCTCGCGGATGGCCGCGTTCAACTCCTCGAACATCGCATGCCCCTCGGCCGTGTACTCGACCAGCGGGTCCTTCTGCGCCATCGCGCGCAGGTGGACGCCTTCGCGCAGGTAGTCCATGTTCTCGAGGTGCTCGCGCCAGCGGGTGTCTACGACCTGGAGGATCACGAACCGCTCCAGCTCGCGCATCAGCGGCTGCGAGGTCTCCGGGTTCTCTCCGAAGCTCTCCTCCTTCGCCGTGTACTCGTCGAGCGCGTCCTCGACGAACTCGTCGATCAGAGCCTCGTGGTCGACTCCGACCTCCTCGCGCAACTCGTCGACGGTGATCTCGGTCTCGTACAGGTCCTTCATCGCCTGGACGAGCGCGTCGAGGTCGATGTCCTTGTCCTCCGTCGAGGTGTGCTGGTCGATGACCCGCTCCACGACCTCGCGGATCCATTCGCGCACCTGTTCGGACAGGTCCTCGCCCTCCAGCACCTGGCGCCTCTGAGCGTAGACCACCGTCCGCTGCTTGTTCATGACGTCGTCGTACTTGAGGACGTTCTTGCGCATGACGAAGTTCTGCTCCTCGACCTTCTTCTGCGCCCCCTCGATCTGGCGGGAGAGGATCCCCGCCTCCATCGGCTCGCCCTCGGGGATCTTGAAGCGGTCCATGATCTTGTAGATCCGGTCGCCGGCGAACAGGCGGACGAGGTCGTCCTGGCCGGAGAGATAGAAGCGCGACTCGCCGGGGTCGCCCTGGCGACCGGAGCGGCCGCGGAGCTGATTGTCGATCCGGCGCGCCTCGTGCCGTTCCGTGCCGAGCACGTACAGGCCTCCGACCTCGACCACGCCTTCTCCGAGCTTGATGTCGACGCCGCGGCCGGCCATGTTGGTCGCGATCGTGACCGTACCGGGTGCGCCGGCGTCCTTGATGATCTGCGCCTCGCGCTCGTGCTGCTTCGCGTTCAGGACGCTGTGCGGGATCCCGCGCCGCTCGAGCAGGGCCGAGAGGTACTCGGAGGTCTCGACCGCGATCGTCCCGACGAGCACCGGCTGCCCCTTCTCGTGGCGCTCGACCAGATCTTCGATCACCGCCGCGAACTTCTCCTCCGTCGTCTTGAAGATCAGGTCGTTCTCGTCGGCGCGCGCGACCGCGACGTTGGTCGGGATCTCGATCACGCTCAGGTCGTAGATCTCGACGAACTCCTTCTCCTCGGTCTTCGCGGTACCGGTCATGCCGGCCAGCTTCTCGTACAGGCGGAAGTAGTTCTGGAGGGTGATCGTCGCCAGGGTGACGTGCTCCTCCTGGATCTTCACGCCCTCCTTGGCCTCGACGGCCTGGTGGAGGCCCTCCGACCAGCGGCGGCCCTCCATGATCCGGCCGGTGAACTCGTCGACGATCTTGACCTCGCCGTCCTGGATCACGTAGTCGACGTCGCGCTGGTAGAGCGACTCAGCCTTCAGGGCCTGGTTCAGGTGGTTGACGAGCTGAACGTTGCGCGGGTCGTAGAGGTTGTCGATCTTGAGCGCCCGCTCGATCTGGTGGATGCCGCGCGGGAGCGGCGAGACGGTCTTGAACTTCTCGTCGAACGTGTAGTCGGCGTCCGGGTCCTCGCGACTGGCCTTGTCGAGCTTGGAGGGAGCCTTGTACGGGACGCCCTCGAGCGTGCGCACGACGCGGGCGAAGTCGTAGTAGACGGCGGCGGCCACCTCGGGCTCGCCCGAGATGATCAGCGGCGTCCGCGCCTCGTCGATCAGGATCGAGTCGACCTCGTCGACGATCGCGTAGTGGTAACCGCGCTGGACGGTGCCGTCGAGGGAGACGGCCATGTTGTCCCGCAGGTAGTCGAAGCCGAACTCGGAGTTGGTGCCGTACGTGATGTCGGCGCCGTAGGCCTCGACCCGGGCCTCGAACGGCATCATGTTCTCGATGTGGGCCGCGCGCAAGCCGAGCTTCTCGTAGACGGGCCCCATCCATTCGGCGTCGCGCTTTGCCAGGTAGTCGTTGACGGTGACGAGGTGGACGTTGTTGCCCGTGAGCGCGTTCAGGTAGAGCGGCTGCGTGGCGACGAGCGTCTTTCCTTCGCCCGTTTTCATCTCGGCGATGTCACCCTCGTGGAGGGCGATCCCGCCCATCAGCTGGACGTCGAAGATCCGCTGTCCGAGCGCGCGCTTGGCCGCCTCGCGGACGGTGGCGAAGGCCTCGAAGACGAGCTCGTCGACGTCCTCTCCGTTCTCGATTCGCTGCTTGAACTCAATCGTCTTCGCGGCCAGCTCGTCGTCGGAGAGCGCCTCGAACTCGGGCTCGAGCGACGTGATGTAGTCCGCCTGCTCGCGCAGGCGCTTCAGGCGCCGGCCTTCGCCGACGCGCAGGGCTTTTTCGAAAGAACCGAGCTGGGGCATCAAGGCAAGGGTAGCGGCTCGCCCGGTATACCTAACGCGTGAAAGCCGCCGCGCTGCTGCTACTGGCGGGCGCGCTCGCCGGAGCGGCGGGCCCTCGATCTCCGTCGCCGATCGTCCATCCGACGAGCTCGATCGTGCTCAAGGGCGGCTACAGCCGGCTCGTCGCGGACGGGCGGCGGGCGGCCGCGGTCGCAGGGTGCGGCATCGTCCTCTGGAAGGCCGGCGCGCGGAAGGGGACGTTCATCCAGCCCTGCCGGCCCGCACGGGGAGTCGACTTCTCCGGGACGGACGAGGTCGCGCTCGCTGGGAGCCGCCTCGCCTGGATGCGCGAGGAATGGGTCTCGCACGGGCAGCGCGTCCAGACGGAGCTCGTGGTCAAGACCGGGTCCGGGAAGGCGCGCGAGATCGCCAACGCCTACAACGACAACGAGGAGGGCAGCTGGCTGCTGACGCTCGCCGGCGCCGGCGACACGCTTGCGTTCGGATGGACGTTCGACTCCTTCGACGATCCCGCGAACCCGGTTCACGAGGAGCGTGCCTACCGAGTCTCCACTGCCGAGAGCTCGGAGTGTCCGCACGAACCGGGTCTCCTCCCCAACCCTCCGGCGGCGCGTCTCTGCGTCGACACGGGAGCCGAGACCCACCTGGTCCGCTCGGTGTCCGCCGGCCGGATTCTCGTCAGCTTCTCAGGCTTTTACCGAGTCGGGATCGTGGAGCGGGACAACAGCGAGCACGACCTCCCGATCCCCGCCAGCCAGAAGCACCTCGAGCTCGGGCTCTCGGGGACCGACGTGGTGGTCTTACGAGCAGGCGGAAGGACGCTCGACGTCTACGACGCCCAGAGTGGAGCAGTCCGGCATCGCTGGCCGATTGCGCCCGTCGGGACGGTGAGGAGGCTCACCGTCGCCGGCGGCTTGGCCGTCTTCGCCGCTAACGGAACCCGTCTCGTAAGCCTGAGCAACGGCTCCGAGCGCACCGTCCTCGCTCCGAGCGGAAAGCCTCCGATCGCCGCCACCGTGACCTCTGCCGGCCTCTTCCTGCTCTACCGGATGAACGGGCACGAGCGCCTAGGGTTCGTACCGCTTCGCCAACTGCGCGCGGCGTAGAGTCTCCTGATGCGTCGCGCAATCCTGGCCGCGGCCGTCCTCGTCGCCCTCGCGGCCGCGCCGGCGGCGCACGAGCGCGTCTCCTCGGGAACGAAGATCGTCTTCGAGAGCTGGCGCGACGGCGACTACGAGATCTACGCGATCGATCCCGAGACCCGCGCACTCGCGAAGCTGACGGACAACGACTTCGAGGACTCCTCGCCGACGCCGTCTCCCGACGGCTCGAAAGTCGCCTTCTACAGCGCCGACGGCACCTCGGTCGTGAACGCGGACGGAACCGGCGGGACGGTGCTCAAAGGCTGCATCGGCTACAACCTCTCATGGTCGCCCGACAGCTCGCAGATCGCCTGCGAAAGCTCCACCGGCTTCACGGTCGTAAACGCGGACGGCACAGGCGCCCGCACCATTGCCTTGCCCGACGATCTCTTTGCGAGCGCCCCCTCGTGGTCACCGGACGGGTCGACGATCGCGTTCGTGAGCAGCGACGGCGTTTACGTGGTCTCGGCTGCGGGCGCCGGGCTGCACAGGATCAGCGGGGCGCGGGCCGACACGCTCAGCATCCCGATGTGGTCGCCCGACTCGACGAAGATCGCCTTCGTCGCCGACACCGACCGCCTGCTCACGAGCAATCTCGACGTCGTCGGCGCGGACGGGAGCGGAGCGGCGGTGCTGGCCGGGAATGCGGAGACGTACACCCCGGCCTGGTCGCCGGACGGCACGACGATCGCGTACACGGGCTACGCCCCGAAGAACGTCCTCGAGGTCTTCGTGGTCGCCCCGGACGGAACCGGCCGGCGGCAGCTGACGAAGAGCGCGCACGGCGAGAGCTCCCAGCAGCCTTCCTGGTCGCCCGACGGGATGCGGGTCGCCTACCAGCGGAATCGCTACGCGCACACCGGCGACTCGGACATCTTCGTGATCGGCAGGGACGGCACGGGCAGGCGGGTGGTGACGGAGCCGCTTCCGGACGACGCCTCGAACAGCTCCGCCGGCTGGACGCCCGGAGCGGTCGAGAACCCCCTGCCCGCACCGGTGCTGAATTGGCTGCGCCTGTCGACGAAGCACCAGCTGTCCGGGAACCCGATCCTCGCCGCCGTGATCGCGGACGGCAAGCGCGCAGCCCTTGCCCGCTGGGCCGAGTGCGCGCGAATCGTGGAGTGGGTTCCGGGCGGGAAGAAGGGCCGGTCTCTCAATCCGTGCGGCGACAACCAGTTCCTCCAGGAGATCGCGGTCGCCGGGTCGCGGATCGCCTTTGTCAGCTCGTACCAGAGCCACACCGAGTACGGGCAGACGCTCACGCTCTCTGAGCCGGGCCGTAAGCAGACCGACCTCCTGTTCGCCCTCGCCGACCCGGAGGACGGTTCGGGCGACTACGTCGGGAACATCTACGGGCGCGGGTCTCTGCTCGTGTTCAACTTCTGGCACGTCAGGGCCGGTGGAAGGACCACGAGGTCGCTCTGGCGCGTCGTCGCCCGAGATTCGCCGGCGGCGAGGAAGTGCCCCACTTCGCACGGCGACGTCGCCCCCGGGACGTCGGCCAGGCGCTGCGTGCTGCTGCGCGCGGGTGCGGGGATGGTCGCCCTGTCCGCATCCGGCGGCAAGACCGTCGCCGGCCGGGCCGGAACTGTCGTCGTCCTGCGCACGAACGGCCGCCTGCAGCGGAAGGTCCGGATTCCCGGGGTCACCGGCGCGCGCGTCCAGGGGAAGCGCCTGGTTGCCCTGACGGCCGATTCCCTGCTCGTGTACCACCTCGGGAACGGCCACAAGACGCGAACCTGGCCGCTCCAAAACGCGGCGGGCCTGCCGGAGCCGACGCTGCTCGACGGCTACGGCAACTTCGTTCTCTACCGGCAGGGCGCCGTCCACCTCGTTCGCCTCTCCGACGGGCGCGACCGTGCGCTCCAGGCTCCCGGACAGGGACCGCCCGTGTACGGGTCGCTCGGGCCTGACGGCCTTTTCTACGAGTACAACGTGCTCTACGCGAGCCGGCCCGGGCGCGTGCTGTTCGTGCCGTTCGGGCAGCTTGCCCGCGCCGTCACAGGGGGGTGATCCGTACTTCCCAGAGGTCGGCGTCGAGGCGGGTGCCGAGGGCGACGTAGGACTCATAGCGCTCCCCCGCGATCCGCTCGAGGGCCGGCACGCTTCCGAACTCGGGCCTTCCGTCCACGAGCAGCGTCCGCGATCCGTCCTGCATCGTCAGGCTGAGCTCCTCCCCCTGCGCGTTCGGAAGCTCGGCGACCTCGATTCGCTTTGCAGCCGCCGCCCACACGTCCTCGTGACGGCGCACGGCCTCGACCCGGTAGGTCGGCTCGACCAGCTCGTCGAATTCCTCCACGATCGGCTCGACCGCTTCCTCGGGAATCTCCTCGTCCAGCAGCACCGAGCCGTCGGACAGGACGACGAACTGGACGGAATCGCCCTGGAGATCGGGCGCCTGCGCCATCACGACCGCATCCCAGCGGCGGGGGCGCGAGACGCCGTGAATCCCGGCCTCGCCCCAGCGCGGAGTGGTGTCGACGGGCTGCGGCTCCTGTGCGTCGAGAACCCCCTGGCGCGCGAGCCGCTCATGCAGCGGCTTGCGTCTGAACAGCGGCACTACGCCTGGGGCTCGATCAGGCCGTAGTTGCTGTCGCGGCGGCGGTAGACGACGTTGACGTCGCCGGACTCCGAGTTCTTGAACACGAAGAAGTCGTGCCCGACCAGCTCGAGCTGCAACACCGCCTCCTCCGCCGTCATCGGCTTGACCGGAAACTGCTTCGACTTGACGATGAGCGGCTCGGCCCCGTGGGGCACGACCGGCGTCCCCTCGGCCGGCGATTGGTTGCGGGCGGGCCGCCGGCGCTGCTTCTCGCGATAGCGTTTCACCTGCCGGGCAAGCTTATCCGCGAGCTGATCGATCGAGGCCTTCATGTCCGTGGAGGTCTCACGTGCGCGTAGCACGGGTCCCTTCGTCCACACGGTCGCTTCGGCCACCTGGTTCTGCGAGATCGACGGATTACGCTCGACGGCGAGCTCGACCTCGACTCGGGTGGGATCGTGCAGGTGGCGCTCGAGCTTCTTGAGCTTCTCCTCGGCGTAGGTGCGGATCGAGTCGGTGACCTCGACGTTCTTGCCCTTCACCTGAAGCCTCATTGGCCCTCCCTCGGTCGAGCGCTGGCTGAGCCTCCATCTTACGAGCCCGTGCGTACCGTCCGCGCGAACGTGACCACGTGCACCTCGCGGGCGCCGCCGGCCCGTAGGGCGGATGCGGCCGCGGAAGCCGTAGCTCCTGTCGTGTAGACGTCGTCGACGAGGACGAGCGACCGTGGAAGAACGGTCCGCCTGATGCGAAAGGCCCCCTTGACGTTCCTGCGCCGAGCTGTCCGGTCGAGCCCGCGCTGCCTGGCCAGAGCACGCGTGCGCACGAGCACGCTCCCGACCGGAAGCTCCCAGCGCGCGCCGAGCTCGAGGGCGAGGCGCTCGGCCGGATGGTGGCCGCGGTCGAGGAGCCTGTTCCCGTCTGGCGGGACGAAGACCAGCGCCTCGGCGCTGGGAGGCGGCAGGATCTCGACGATTAGGTCGGCGGCCGCCCCGGCGAGCTTCCGGATGCCGTGCTCCTTCCAGGCGGCGACGAGCGCGGCGGCGGCGCTGTCGTATCCGACGGCCGCCCGCGCCGAAGCAAACGCGAGCCGCCTGCCGCTGCACTCGCGGCAGCGCTCGACGGGCCAGGCCGTCGGCGCCCCGCACCGGTTGCAGAGCGGCGTGCGCAGGCGCGCCAGACCTGCCCGGCACGACGGGCAGAGCGACTGGCCGGGACGGCCGCAGACGGCGCACCGCTGCGGAAGCAGGAGGGCGAGCAGGTCCACGGCTCGAGCCTAGGCTCGAGACCGTCCCGGCTCAGGGCCGATTCTGTGCCAGGTCCGAATACGGCGGCCGGTGGACGCCGTCCTCGGTGACGATCGCCGAGATCAGCCAGGCAGGCGTGACGTCGAAGGCGGGGTTGTGGGCCGAGAAACGGGCCGTCAGCTCGGAGGGGCTGCGTTCCTCGATCGGGATCCCCGCGCCCGTGGCCGTGGCCGGGTCGATGGTCGAGGAGGGCGCGACGACGTAGAACGGGATCTCGTGGTGAGCGGCCAGGATTGCGAGCGCATAGGTGCCGATCTTGTTGGCGGTGTCACCGTTGGCCGCGATCCGGTCCGCGCCGGTGAGGACGCAGTCGACCTCGCCGGCCGCCATCGCCTGCGCGGCGGCCGAGTCGGCGATGACGGTGAACGGGATTCCTTCCGCGTCGAGCTCCCAGGCGGTCAGGCGGCTGCCCTGGAGCAGCGGCCGGGTCTCGTCGACGAGTACGTGCCGGAGCAGCCCTCGCTCCCAGGCGGTGCGCAGGGCGCCGAGGGCCGTCCCGCGGCCGCCTGTCGCGAGCGCCCCGGTGTTGCAGTGAGTGAGCGCACGGGTGCCCGGGGCGAGGAGATCAGCGGCATGCTCGGCCATGCGCCGGCAGCGCTCGACCTCTTCCTCGTGGATCCGCCGAGCCTGCTCCGGGCTCGGATCGGCGCGCATGCGATCGAGCGCCCAGCCGAGGTTCACCGCCGTGGGCCGCGACGAGCGCAGCAGCGCCTCCGCCTCCTCCAGGTCTTCGCCGTGGGCTGCGGCGAGCGCGTAGCCGTAGGCGGCCGCGATCCCGATCGCGGGCGCGCCGCGCACCGCCAGGTCACGGATCGCTCCCGCGACCTCGACCGCGGAGCGGCATTCGAGCTCGACCTCCTCGTCCGGCAGCCGCCGCTGGTCGAGGAAAACGACACGATCCGCCTCCAACCGAAGAATTCGCTCGGGCTCGAGCACGGCACGAATGTAGCCTGCGGCGCGTGCTGATCCGTGCCGAGACGTCCTGTCGCCTAGCGCTTGGTGATGTTATGAACCTCGAAGATCTCTGGGTCGCCGGAAAACTCGATTCCGACATCGGCCAGTATCGGCATCAACCGCTCACCGTACGCCTCGAACTGCGCCCGAGAGTCATAGATTTCGCTGACACGCAAGTTCCCTTCCGACCCGAAGCAAACGTGGTAATCGAGGCCGTCTGGAGGAAAAATTCCAGCCTCCTCAAGCCGTCGGATTGCTTCGTCGTACTTCTCGGTCGTCAGGGATGCGGGGTTAAAACGGACAACGAGGCTCATAACGCGATCCTCCATGCTTGGGGTCGCGCCGACCTTATCCGGGATCGCCGACCCGCCGGATGCTCGTGCGCCAATCCCTCCTATGTCCCTTCGTCCCAGGATTCGAGGTACTTGGCCTGCTCCTCGGTGAGGGTGTCGATGCCGACGCCCATCGTCTCCAGCTTGAGCCGCGCGATCTCCTTGTCGATCTCCTCCGGGACGGGATAGACCTTCCGCTCCAGCGTGCCGGCGTTCTGAACCACGTACTCGGACGCGAGCGCCTGGTTCGCGAACGACATGTCCATCACCTGAGCGGGGTGACCCTCCGCCGCCGACAGGTTGATCAGGCGCCCGTCGGCGAGCAGGAAGAGCCGGCGCCCGTTCTCGAGCCGGAACTCCTCGACGAACGGCCGCGCGGGACGGCTCTCGACCGCCATCTGCCGGAGCGCCGGAATCTCGATCTCGACGTTGAAGTGGCCCGTGTTCGCCAGGATCGCTCCGTCCTTCATCCGCTCCATGTGCTCGCGTCGGATGACGCCCTTGTCGCCGGTCGCGGTGATGAAGATGTCGCCGATCTCGGCGGCGCGCTCCATCGACAGGACCTCGAAGCCGTCCATCACAGCCTCGAGTGCGCGCAAAGGATCGACCTCGGTGACGATCACGTGCGAGCCCATCCCCTTCGCGCGCATTGCGACGCCGCGCCCGCACATTCCATAGCCGGCGACGACCAGCTTGCGGCCCGCGAGCAGGACATTCGTCGCGCGGATGACGCCGTCGATCGTCGACTGGCCGGTGCCGTAGCGGTTGTCGAACAGATGCTTCGTGTTCGCGTCGTTGACCGCGATCACCGGGAAGCCGAGCGCGCCGTCACGCTCGAGCGCCTTCAGTCTGATCACGCCGGTCGTCGTCTCCTCGGTCGCGCCGAGGATGTCGCCCAGCTGCTCGCGGCGGGCCGAATGGAGGACCCCGATCACGTCCGCGCCGTCGTCCATCGTCAGCTGGGGCTTGTGGTCGACCGCCGCTTCGATGTGCCGGTAGTACGTGTCGTTGTCCTCGCCCTTGATCGCGAACACGGAGACGTCGTAGTCCTCGACGAGCGCGGCCGCGACGTCGTCCTGCGTCGAGAGCGGATTGGAAGCGCAGAGAACGATCTCCGCTCCGCCCGCCTTGAGCGTCCGCATCAGGTTCGCGGTCTCGCTCGTCACGTGCAGGCACGCCGAGATCCGGTAACCCGAAAGCGGCTGCTCCTCGCTGAAGCGCTCCCGGATCGCGGCCAGCACCGGCATCTGCCAGTCGGCCCATTCGATCCGCGCGACGCCTTCCGGCGCGAGCGCGAGATCCTTGACGTCGTGTCGTTTGGTCGTTGCCATTCGCTCCTCTTCCTCGTCAGGCAGCGAGCAGGCGTTCCTGCTTGCGCTGCTCCCATTCCAGGTATGCCGGCGCGGTGTCGCTCGCGCCGGCGAGCCACGTCTCCACCGCGGCACGCAGGTCGGGCTCGGTGCGCAGCCGCGCTGCAAAGGCTACATCCGTGAGCTCGACCGAGAACCGCTCCCGCAGGTGGTGCAGCGAGCGGAGGACGTTCAGGTCGCGGAGGCCGTACAGCCGGTAGCCCTTCGCCGTCCGCTCCGGAACGACGAGGCCGGCACGCTCCAGATACCGCAGCATGCGCGGCGACCAGCCCGTCTGGGCAGCCGCTCTTCCGACCGTGATTCCCGCCACCAGCAGAACCCTAACACAAATGTGTCAAGGTTTGCGGCAACTGAAGAGACCGGTCGACTTGGTGACGTGGAAGGCGCCCTCCCGCGCGATCGTCTCCTCGACGAGCTCGCGGGCGCCTTCGACCTCACCGCAATCGAGACTCCGAACGAAGGCGAGCACGGGCTCGGCTTCGGTCACCTCGAGATCGCCTGGGTACAGGTCCAACTCGACCTCGAAGAACGCCGCCAGCTCGTCCTGTGCAACCTCGAGCCCGAAGCCCCACTCGACCGGGCGTTCGAGGAGAGCCTTGATCTCCTTCAGGTGGTCGGCCCCGTTGGTGGCGGCGTACAGCATTCCACCGGGGGAAAGGACACGTGCGAGCTCGCCGAGCGCACGCGCGCGGTCGAACGCGTGGTAGAGCATGTGGTTCGCGATCGCGCCGTCGAACGACTCGTCGTCGAACGGAAGCTCCTGGACGTTCGCGACCTGACACTCGGCACGATCGCCCATTACGGCGCGGGCGGCCTCGACCATGCCGGGCGACAGGTCGGCAAGGGTCAGGCGCCAGCCGGACGGAATGCGATCGCGGTTCTCCGCCCACAGCTCCGCCGGCCCGCAGCCGACCTCGAGGATCCGCGCCTCCGGACCGAAGTCCAGCCGGTCGAAGACCCACCGGTGCCAGGGCTGGGGGTTCATTGAAAAACGGCTGTGAAGGTCGATCCGCGCCCGAAGGTTTGCGTCGGTCGCGTACTGCTCCTCGCGGAGGTATCCGGGATCGGTGAACTTCAAGTTCCGGCGCGCCCGTACCGGTCTTCGAGCCGGACGACGTCGTCCAGGTCGGGCGTGGAGGCCTCGAGCACGACCGAGTCCTCGAGCGCGCGCCAGCGGTGGATCATGCCTGGGCGGATGCGGAAGGCCGCGCCCTCGCCCACGACCTCCGACTCGGGGATGCGATCGCCGGGCGCGCTGAGCTCGATCTCGATCCGTCCCCGCTGGACGTAGATCGTCTCGTCCTTGCGATTGTGGAACTGCAGGCTCAGCTGCTCGCCCGCGCGTACGAACAGGAGCTTGCCGCAGTAGCGGTCGGAACGAGCCCAGACGAGCTCGTAGCCCCACGGTTTCTCGATCCGCTCGGGTTCGAACGCGAACGCGTCGAGCCCGCTCAGGTTCGGAGAGTCCTGTCGCTCCGTCACGTCCACGAGCCTATTCCTCTCGTGCGGGAGACGGCTCGGACAGCGGCGCTGGCTCGTCGATCTCGGGGAGCATGTCGAGCGGCGAGGTCGGGCGTCCGATCCCCTCGTACGTGAAGCCGGCGGCCCGGACCTCTTTCGGGTCGAGCAGGTTGCGGCCGTCGATGATGAGCGGATTGCGCATCGCCTCACGGATCTCGGCCGAGGCGAGCGAGCGCAACTCCTCCCATTCCGTGACGATCACGGCCGCGTCTGCGCCGCTCACCGCCTCGAGGACGCTGTCGTGGAACGAGACGCCCTTGAGCACCTGGCTTGCGTCTGCGACAGGATCCCAGGCACGCACGTCCGCACCCTCGGCGAGCAGGCGAGAGGCGAGGACGATGCTGGGAGCCTCACGCAGGTCGTCGGTGTTCGCCTTGAACGCGAGCCCGAGCAGCGCAACCGTCTTGCCGCGCAGGCTGTCGAGATGCTTCTGCAGCTTGCCGACGACTCGTCGCTTTTGCAGCTCGTTGACCTCGATGACGGAGTTTAAGAGTTGAAAATGATAACCCGAATTTCCGGCCAACAATTTTAGGAATGAAATATCTTTTGGAAAACAGGAACCCCCGAATCCGATCCCGGGTCGTAAATAACGCCTGCCAATTCTTTGGTCTAATCCCATTCCTTTTGCGACGTCATTTACATCTGCCCCCACGAGCTCGCAGACGTTGGCGATCTCGTTGATGAAGCTGATCCGCGTCCCGAGGAAGGCGTTCGACGCCAGCTTGATCATCTCGGCCGAGGCGACGTCGGTCCGAACCATGGGCGCGTCAAGGCCCGCGTGCAGCCCCTCGACCGCCTCGCCGTCCGCTTCTTCGAACGCGCCGACGACGACGCGGTCGGGCTCGAGGAAGTCCCGCACCGCCGTCCCTTCCGCGAGGAACTCCGGATTCGACACATAGCCCACCGAGTCGAGCCCGCGCGCGTCGAGCGCGGAGCGGACCTTCTCCCCCGTCCCGACGGGGACGGTGCTCTTCATCACGAGGATCGTCCGCTCGGCGGCCGGGGGCAGCTCCTCGATCACCGTCCATACACGCGAGAGGTCGGCGTCGCCGGCGTACGTCGGCGGCGTGTCGACGCAGATGAACACGAACCCCGCGCCCTCGACCGCGTCGGCCGCGTCCAGCGTGAAGCGGAGGCGCTCGCCGTTGCGCTCCAGCAGCTCGTCCAGCCCGGGCTCGTAGAAGGGGACTGTCCCTGCCTGGAGCGCGGAGACCTTGTCCGGGACGACGTCGCGGACGACGACCGTGTGGCCGAGCTCGGCGAAGCACGCGCCGGTCACGAGCCCCGCGTATCCCGCCCCGAAGACGGCGATCCGCGAGCTCATCGTTTCTTCTTGTGATGGATCGCCGACAGCGGCGTGAGGCCTTTGGCGATCGCCAGCATCGTCGGGTTGGAGAGTGAGTCGAGCAGCGTGTTGACCACCCAGTAGGAGGCGCCGTTCTCGCGCAGGACGACCATATGCAGATGCTCGCCGTTGAAGTAGAAGTCGAACTCGCGGCCCTTGATCTTGTGCTTGAAGTTGCTGTCCGAGAGCACCGGGGCGTCGTTCCAGTTCGTCTCCTCGATGCCCCAGTACTCGACGCCGTTGCCCATCTTGAATGTGAGCCGCACCGCCTTCTTGTCGCCGTCGATCCTGTAGGTGCGGATCCGCCTCGTCGCGTCCGGTGCCGACGAGGTCTCGAGCAGCGTGGGCACCTCGAGCGGGAAATCCACCTTGTGGCGGCGCCTCTGCAGGAGCCCGAGCGTCGCGCCGGCGTTGCGGACGACCGAGGGTGGCTGCTTGGGCGGCGTGTGGTCGATCGGCGAAGGAGCAAGCGTGCCGTGGAAGGTCTGCCCGACGACGACGACGACCATCGACCCGTTCGAGAACGGCCGGATGATCCGCGGCATCTTCAGCACGTTCGCAGAGCCGAACAGGTCGCGGATCTTGAGCGCGGCCGGCTTGGCCCTCCGCTTCGCCATGTTGAAGTAGATCTGTGTGCGGAATTTATTCTCCGGAGCGTCGGCCGGGATCTGGTTGGCCGGAAAGCGAATCTGGTAACCGCGAGAATGGAGCCCGTCCACCGCCAACCCCGCCGAGCCGGCGACGCCGTTGCCGTTCAGCACGGTCACCGAGGTCTGTGAAGGTGAAGGCAGCGGCGCCCTCGACTTCGGGCCGATGCGGCGGCCGAGCGCGACCGAGCCCGCCTTCTCGGGCGCGGCCACGTCCGGGTTCTCGAAGTCGCGGACAGCCTTTTGGATCGAGTCCGGTGCGGCGGTCACGTACGACGGGCCGTAGCCTAGGTCCGGGATCTTCACCTGGAAGACGTGCCCAGGCCGAAGACCGATCAGGAACGAGGCGTAGTTGATCACGGTCCTCTCCGACGGCCCGCCTCCGCCGGCAACGGCGACCCCGATGTTGTGTGTGATCGCGCTCACGACCCCCACCCAGCTACTTGGATCCGTAGGCGAGACTGAGGCCGAGAGCTGCTGCTTGACCGCCTTCACGAACTGCTGCTGGCGGGCGTTCCGGTAGACGTCGTCGTCGCTGTGGCGGTAGCGCACGAAGCTGAGCGCCTTCGAGCCGTTCAGCTTCTGGTAGCCGGGAAAGAGGTTGATCTCCGCGTACCTCTCGGTGGAGCCCTCGGCCGTTCCGGCATTGGAGTGGAAGTAGCGGCGGTCGACGTCGATCCAGATGCCGCCGAGCTTGTCGACGACCTGCGAGAAGCCGCGGAAGTCGACGGTGATCAGATAGTTGATCGGCAGGCCGGTCAGGGCCCGGACGGTGGCCAGCGTCCCCGAAGACTTGCAGTAGGAGTAGGCAGCGTTGATCTTGTCCAAGCCGAGGTCTTGGCCCTTGCACCTGATGTCGACCTGAAGGTCGCGCGGGAAGGACAGCAGCGAGATCGCCTCTGGGCTCGGCTGAGTGCGGATCAGCATGAGCGTGTCCGAGCGCGAGTTGCCCACCTCGCCGTAGCGCTTGTCGTAGCCGATCACGAGCCCGATCGCGGGATTGTGCGGCGTCACCGGATTGAGGCAGGCGCTACCCGCCGCCTTGCCCTTGCAGAGCTGTGAGGCGACTATCTGATCCCGACTCTTCGGGCCCAGCTCGCCGACGCTCTTGTGGAAGAACAGGTAGGCGCCACCGCCGATCGAGCCGGCGAGCATGACTACCACGGCGATGAACCAGAAGCCGATCTTCCCGACCAGCTGCAGCCTCCCGTGGCGGGGCGGCGGCTGCTGATAGCGGCGCACGGGCGTGAGCGCAGCAGGAGGCAGAATCGCCCGGCCGTTGCCGTTCGCGGAGGCCCCACGGCCCATTCCTCTTTTGAGTGTTGTGCGCACGCGTCCTGAACGAGCGAGAACGCCTGTGTCGGCGTCCTCTCATCCCGCCAGGATAGCCCAGCCGCCCGCCGACACGTGAACAGAACGGCCGGCTAAGCCGGCCGTTCTTCCATTCAAGGGGGAACCGATGGTTCCCCCTTGCGACCCCTTCCTTGTTGGCTACCGGGCCTGGGCCAGGGAGCGGTTGAGTGCCTCTTCGGCCAAGCGGGTGCCTTCGACCATCTTCACTAGCTTCTCGTGCGCGACGTCCCAGCTCCTGGTTCGCAGCCCGCAGTCCGGGCAGACCTGGATTCGCGCCGGGTCGCCGAAGACGTCGACCGCGTACAGGATCCGGTCGCGAACGAGCTCGGGCGACTCGATGAAGTCGGTGTGGATGTCGAGCACGCCGAGGCCGAGAATCGGGTCGTACGGCAGGTCGCGGAACTTCGAGATCACCTCGTATCCCGGCCGGTCGGCCGCCGACGTCCCCAGCTCCCGGCTGTCGTAGTTGGCGAAGCCGACGCAGTACTGCTTGCAGCCCGTCATCGCCTCGATCGCCGGGAAGAAGAGGTCGTAGTCCGAGAAGCAGAGGTGGGTCGAGAACATGCAGTCGAGTCCCTCCACGGAGACGTTGAAGCTCTCCGCGAAGATGTCGAGCTCGTCTTCCTCCGTCGAAGCGCCCGGTTCGTCGATCTGGATCCACTTCGCGCCTCGCTCGATCAGCGCCTCGAGGTTCGGGCGGACGAGGTTGCGCGCGATATCGAGCGTCAGCTCCCGCCGGGCAGCGATCTCGTCGGCGCGGCTGAGGCCGGCTCCGAGCCGCCCTCGGGCGGGCAGATGATGCTCGTCGTACGACCAGACGGCCAGGGTGTACGCGCCGGTGACCGGCACCTTCAGCTCGTGCTCGGCCACGCCCTTCAGAAAGTCGAACTCGTCGTTGTGGTACGGCTCGGCCAGGGAGACCGGGCCGGTAGCGGCCGACTTCGAGTAGTACTTGTTGTCGAACGAGCGTACGGTCCCGCGAGGCTCGAAGCCGTTCGAGTGCGCGATCGCCCATGCGTACATCTCGCTGCGCTGCTGCTCGCCGTCCCAGATGACGTCGACGCCCGCCGACTCCTGCAGGCGCACGCAGTAGCGGCTGGCCCAGCGTGCGATCTCGTCGGCGTCGCGATCCTCGCGGCCGAGCAGCTCGACGAGCTCCTCGTACCCCTCGACTCCGAGCTTCTCGCCCCAGGTGCGCGCGTGCTCGAGGTCCGAGCCCTCGAGCGGCCGGCCCGCGGAGGTCTTGACGAGCCACGGAGGCTTGGCGAGCGAGCCCACCTCGTGTGTCAGGAACTTGATCTCGCTCATGCTGCCTCCTCCACGCTTGCAGTCTTCGCCGCGCCGAGCCTGCCGAGCTTCTCGCGCGCGATCGCTTCCGAAACGTACTGGAGGTCACCGTTGGGAACCAGGGCGATCTCCTCCACTCCCCGGGCCCGAAGGCTGCCCGCGAACGAGGCGATCTCCCGCGGGTCCTCGAGGGTCGAGTTGCGCGCGTCGAGCACGCCGGCGAGGAGAAGCTTGTCGAACCCGTCCGGGAGGTCTGTGGCCGGAGTGGCGTAGAAGTCGATGCCGATGCCGTCGACGGGGAGGTCGGCGATTCCCTCCCGCAGCAGGCGCGACGCACTTCCGAAGGTCAGCCAGAGCGCGAGCTTCGGGCCAGCTGCCAGCACGGCCAGCGCCTCCGCGAGGTCCGCGAGCGACGGATCGTCCTCGCGCGAGAGGAAGGGCTCGCTGAGGACGACCAGCTCGACGTCGCCGAGCCCGTCGAGCGCCGGCTTGAGCACGCCTTCGGCCACGGTCTTGACCGAGATCCCCGTGCCGAGCGAGAGGGCAAACGGTGACGGCAGCGTCACCAGCCTCGGGCCCGGCAGCGGCGCCACGTACTCCGCGCCGAGCGGGGCTCGCAGGTGGGGCGAGGCGGAGGTCGCATTCGGAGCCCGGTAGAAGGTGTTCGTGTCCAGGAACCGTGTCAGCGCACCCGTCTCGAGCCCTTCGCTGCCCTCGACCAGAGGCCGGAACGTGTCCTGCCAGGTCAACATTCCGTCGGCGAGCAGGTCGATGCCCGCCTGCTGCTGGACGGAGACGAGCGCGTCGCGGTCCTGCGCAACCTGGTCGGCCACTGCCTCGGGCGTCGTCCGGCCGCGATCGAGGTCGCGGGTCGCTTGCACGAGCGCCTCCGAGCGGGGGTAGATCCCTGGTACGAACGCTTCCACTTCGCCTCCTTGCTTGCTTCAACCGCCTAGAGAGGTCGGAGCGGAAGGCTCCGGGCTCTTTAGGCGTTTTTTTGCCTGGTCGCCAAGCTGCCTTTCAAAGTACTCCAGGTGGTGCCTAGCGGAGGCTAGCAAGAACGCGCGACTACGTCCGAAGCGGCCAGGTCCCAGGGACAGTCCCTCGGACAGGTCCGGAGCGGCCGTGTCCCGTCGGAAGCTGCTTTGTCTCAGCGGCGCCGACCCTCGAACGCCGTCCGAAGTGGCCATGGCCCAGGGACTGTCCCTCGGACATGTCCGGAAGAGACGTCGCGCGGGACCTCGGTAAGCGGTCAGGTTCCGGTCAGAACCGAGAGTTGGTTCTCGGCGTGCCGGATTCGCTGCTCTAGCTGCCAGCGGTCAGCCTCGGACTCGCCGCGCTCCAGGCGCTCGAGCTCCGTCTGCGCTTCCTCGAGCTGGCGCTGCGCGCGCTCCGGGTCGATCTCGAGCGCGGAAACGGCGTCGTCCACGAGCGCGATCGCGCGGTCCTGCTCGACCTTGAAGAAGCCGGGCCCGGTGGCGAACTCCTGCACCTCCGCCGCGCCGACGTGGACGCGCGTCGAGCCGGCCTTCAGCATCGCGATCAGCGGCGCGTGCCTCGCCAGGACGCCGATCTCGCCGTCGGCCCCCGGGACGATCAGCATCTCCGCCTCGCCCTCGAAGGCCGGGCCCTCGGGCGTGACGACCGAGACCGAGAAGGTTCGCCGCTCGGCCAACTACCTAGACGGCTGCGGGCTCGGGCTCGCGCATGTCCTCGGGCGCCTCCTCCGGAGGCTCCTCCTTCGCAGCCTGCTCGGGCGCCTCCTGCCCCTGGAGCTTCCGGCCCTTCTCCACGGCCTCCTCGATCGTCCCGACCATGTAGAAGGCCTGCTCCGGCAGGTCGTCGTGCTTGCCCTCGATGATCTCGCGGAAGCCCTTGATCGTGTCTTCGAGCTTGACGTAGCGCCCCTCCTGGCCCGTGAACTGCTCGGCCACGAAGTTCGGCTGCGAGAGGAAGCGCTGGATCCTGCGCGCGCGGGCGACGGTCAGCTTGTCCTCGTCCGAGAGCTCGTCGATGCCGAGGATCGCGATGATGTCCTGGAGGTCCTTGTAGCGCTGGAGGATCTCCTGCACGCGCGTGGCAACGTCGTAGTGCTCCTCGGAGACGATGCCCGGCTGGAGCGCACGCGAGAACGAGTCGAGCGGGTCGACGGCCGGATAGATCCCCATCTCCACGATCGCGCGCGAGAGCACCGTCGTCGCGTCGAGGTGCGCGAACGTGTTCGCAGGAGCCGGGTCGGTGAGGTCGTCGGCCGGAACGTAGATCGCCTGGACCGAGGTAACCGAGCCGGTTCGCGTCGACGTGATCCGCTCCTGCAACTGCCCCATCTCGGTCGCGAGCGTCGGCTGGTAGCCGACCGCGCTCGGCATCCGGCCGAGCAGCGCCGAGACCTCGGAGCCGGCCTGGACGAAGCGGAAGATGTTGTCGATGAACAGGAGCACGTCCTGGCCCTCGTCGCGGAAGTACTCCGCCATCGTCAGCCCGGAGAGCCCGACCCGCAGGCGCGCGCCCGGCGGCTCGTTCATCTGCCCGTAGACGAGCGCGGTCTTGTCCAGAACGCCGGCCTCACGCATCTCCAGCCACATGTCGTTGCCCTCGCGCGTGCGCTCGCCCACGCCGCAGAAGACGGAGACACCCCCGTGCTCCATGGCGACGTTGTGGATCAGCTCCTGGATCAGGACCGTCTTGCCGACCCCGGCGCCGCCGAACAGGCCGACCTTCCCGCCTCTCACGTAGGGAGCGATCAGGTCGACGACCTTGAGGCCGGTCTCGAAGATCTCGGTGGTGGCGCTCAGGTCCTCGAAGTCGGGCGGGTCGCGGTGAATCGACCAGCGCTCCTTGGCCTCGACCTCCTTGTCAACCCGGTCGATCGTCTCGCCGAGGACGTTGAACAGCCGGCCGAGGGTGCCGTTGCCGACGGGGACGCTGATCGGCCCGCCGGTGTCGATCACCTCGACTCCGCGCGGGATGCCGTCGGTCGAGTCCATCGCGACGGCGCGGACGCGGTCGTCCCCGAGATGCTGCTGGACCTCGGCCACGACCTCGATCGCGGGACGTCCCTCACGCTCGGGGACGACGATGCGCAGCGCCGTGTTGATCTCCGGCAGCTGCTCGGTGAAGACGGCGTCGACCACGACGCCCTGGATCTCGAGAATCTTGCCAACGTTGCGGGCGCCGTCTTTGGTCTGGTCGTCAGCCATCGTTCTCCTGAAGTCGCGGATTCAAGGGGTAGCGCCGTGTCCGAAGGCGCCGACCAAGCGCCTTGAGTTTATCGAAACGGGGCCCATTGGACCCTCCGGAGACCGTCCGGCGATGCTCGTCCAGCGCGGTCGCCACCCGGGCGACGTGGTCGAGGCTTCAGACGTACGAGGTGATCGGCGACGGAAGCACTTACGTCACCGTACCGGAGTGGCCGCGTTCGTTACAGAGGGGGCGGATTCAGCGAGGGGGTGAAGTTGGGCGTGGACGGTGCCGGAAGGCGCGACGTTGTCCTGCGCGCCTGTGCGAGCGCCGTCTCCGTCTTCCAGCGCTGGATCGCCTGCTGATCGCGGGCAAGGTCACGGGCGGACGCCTGAGAGAAGCTGAGCCGCGGCGTGACCGCGTTGCGGGAGTGCAGCGTCTCGAACAACGTCCCGAGCGCGATCGCCGACACGGCGAGAGCGGCCACAGCCGGCATTCGCAGCGGCTGGAGCGCGACGCGCCGCCTTCTGGGCTGGACCACGATCGGGTGGTCCATCAGCTCGAGCGGCTGACCCCTGAGGTCGCCGGTGAAGCGCGCGACGTCACGCTTGAAGGCGCTGCAGCCGTCGCAGCCGTCCAGATGGGTGCGCAACAGGGTCGCCTCGAAATCCGAGAGCTCACCGTCGAGCTCGGCGGAGACGAGCGAGCGCATGCGATCGCACTCTTGGGAGCGTGCTCTCACCATCAATCAGTTTGACGACGGAGGCGGAGGACAGTTAGGTGGGCTAACAACTTTCTCAGTGATCCTAGAACAAGGGATGTCGCTGGTCGGCGGCGATTCCGAACAGGATCAGCACAAAACCGAGCACGACGAAGACGGCGGACATGTTGATCGCTTCCTTCTGCTCGTCTCCTGTGGCCCAGCGCAGGCGCCGCGAGCCGAGCGAGAGGAGGCCCATTGCCTGCGCTGCCCCCGATGCGCCCCCGGGGACGTCCGATTCCTTGACGCGGGCGGGCCCGCGGTTGCCGACGAAGAAGCCGCCGAAGAGGAGAAGGCAGCCGACTATGTAGAAGCCGACCGAGATCGACCGGATAACCGAGGCGCCGAGCATCAGGCCGAGCAGCGCCGAGATCGAGACCGTAAAAGCCGAGGTCCCGACGAGAATCACGCCAAACCGGCGAAGTGCCGGAAGCACGATCAGGAGACCGGCGTCGTCTCGGCGGGCTCGGCGACCGGAGCCTCCACCCGCTTTCCACCCTGCCTGAACTCTTCGGCGGTCAGCGGCCACTTCTCGAGCGGGTAGTGGCAGGCGGCGACATGCCCGTCTCCGAACGAATACAGCGGCGGCTCTTCCACGTCGCAGTGGCCCTCCCTGAAGCGCGGGCAGCGAGGATGGAAGTTGCAGGCGGCCGGCGGGTTGAGTGGGCTCGGCACGTCGCCCTCGAGGACGACCGCCTGCCGGGCGCGGCCGAGCGCCGGGTTCGGAATCGGAACCGCGGATAGGAGGGCGCCCGTGTAGGGGTGCTTCGGCTCCCGGTAGAGCTCGTCGCGGGGGGCCAGCTCGGCGATCTTCCCCAGGTACATCACGAGCACGCGGTCGGAGATGTGCCGGACGACGTTGAGGTCGTGGGCGATGAAGACGTACGTGAGCCCGAAGTCCTCCTGCAGATCCTCGAGCAGGTTGAGGATCTGCGCCTGGACGGAGACGTCGAGCGCCGAGACGGGCTCGTCGCAGACGATCAGCTTCGGATTGACTGCGAGTGCGCGCGCGACCCCGATGCGCTGGCGCTGGCCGCCGGAGAACTCGTGCGGAAACCGGTTGTAGTGCTCCGGGTTGAGGCCGACGATCTCGAGCAGCTCCTGCACGCGCCGCTTCACCTCGGCCTCCGTCCCGAGCCGGTGCACCTGGAGCGGCTCGGCGATGATGAAGCCGACCCGCTTGCGTGGGTTCAGGGATGCATACGGATCCTGGAAGATCATCATCATCTCGCGCCTGATCGGGCGCATGTCGAGGCGCGAAAGCTTCGTGATGTCGCGCCCTTCGAACATGATCGAGCCGTCGGTCGTGTCGAGCAGCCGCATGATGCAGCGGGCAAGCGTGGACTTCCCGCAGCCGGACTCCCCCACGATCCCGAGCGTCTCGCCCTGCCTGACGGAGAAGCTGACGCCGTCGACGGCCTTGACCGCGCCGACCTGCTTCTGAAACACGATCCCGCGTGTGACCGGGAAATACTTCTTGACGTCTTCGACGACGAGGAGTTCGTCAGCCATAGCGCGAGCTTAGCTTGCTTCGGCCATCGTGGACGCGAGCAGCTTGGACGCCTCGCGCTCCTTTGTCTCCTCGTCCAGATGGCATGCCTGAAGATGCGACGTGTCGGTCGATATCGGGCGAAGCTCCGGCTCCTGGCGCTTGCAGATGTCCATCACGTACGGGCAGCGCGGATGGAAGCGGCACCCGCTCGGCGGCGTCAGCAGCGAGGGCGGCTGCCCTGGGATCTGGACCAGCCGGTCGACGTTGGCGTCGAGGCGGGGGAGCGACCCGAGCAGGCCCCACGTGTAGGGATGCTGCGGCCGGTTGAAGATCTCGTCCACCGGCGCTTGCTCGGCGATCTTGGCGGCGTACATGACGACGACCTCGTCGGCCGTCTCGGCGATCACGCCCAGGTCGTGGGTGATGATGATGACCGCGCTGCCGAAATCGTCCTGGAGTGTCTTCATCAGGCTCATGATCTGCGCCTGCGTCGTGACGTCGAGCGCCGTCGTCGGCTCGTCTGCGATCAGCAGGTCGGGGTCGTTGACGAGCGCCATCGCGATCATCACGCGCTGGCGCATGCCGCCCGAGAACTGGTGCGGGTAGTCGTCGACCCGCTTCTCCGCGCGCGGGATTCCCACGGCCTTGAGCAACTCGAGCGCGCGGGCGCGGGCGACCTTCTTCGAGACGTCCCGATGGAGCTGGATCGCCTCGACGAGCTGTTTCCCGATCGAGTGCACGGGGTTGAGCGAGGTCATCGGATCCTGGAAGACCATGGCCATGTCGCTGCCGCGGATCTCGCGCAGTCGGCTCGTCTTAGCCTTTAGGAGGTCCTCGCCCTTGAACAGCGCCTGGCCGCTCGTGATCGTCGCCTTCTTCGGGTTCAGCCCCATGATCGTCAGGCAGGTGACGCTCTTCCCGCAGCCCGACTCGCCCACGATCCCGAGGGTCTGTCCGGCCTCGACCTCGAAGCTGACCCCGTCGACGGCCTTGACGATGCCGTCGTCGGTCCGGAAGTAGGTCTTCAAGTCCGTGACTTCGAGAAGGGCCACTAGGAGAGTCTGATCCTGGGGTCGATCCAGGCGTATAAGACGTCGACGAGCAGGTTGAACACGAGGATCGCAACCGTACCGAAAACGATCACTCCCATCACCACCGGTAGATCGGAGTTCTGGATCGAATAAATCGCAGTCTTGCCAAGGCCCGGAAGGCTGTAGACGGTCTCGGTGAAGATGGCGCCGCCGAGGGCGAAGCCGATGTCCATCCCGAGCATCGTCACGACCGGGAGCATCGCGTTCCGCAAGACGTGGGAGCGCATGACCCGCCATTCGGGCGCGCCCTTGGCGCGCGCGGTCCGGACGTAGTCCTCACTCAGCGTCTCCATCACGTTCGCCCGGATCATGCGCACGTATAACGCCGCGAACAGGATCGCGTACGTGATCCAGGGCAGGATCAGGTGGTAGGCCCACTGCACCGGGCCGCCCGGCCCCGTCCCCGGGTCAGGGTTGAAGAAGTCGGAGTAGCCCGTGATCGGCGTCAACCCCAGCTTGTAGCCGATGAAGAAGGAGAAGATCAGCCCGATCCAGATCGGATGTGCGGAAATCCCGATCAGGACGAACGTCATCGAGACGCGGTCTAAGAGCGAGCGGGGACGCAGCGCCGAGAGGATGCCCACGGGCAGGGCGATCAACATCCAGACGATGATTCCCCCGAAGGCAAGCGAGGCAGTGACGGGCGCGGCGGATGCGATGATCGAGTTGACGGTCGTGGCCTGGAGGAACGACTTGCCCAGATCGGCCTTCGGACGGACGAAGACCGGCACGCCGGAGATCCTGACCGGGACCGGCTTCACCAGCCGCCAGAGGAACTTGCCGTACTGGACGTAGACCGGCCTGTCTAGCCCGAGGTAGTGAATCGCGCGTTGCCGCTGCTGCTGCGTCGAGCCTCTGCCGGCGACCTGCGAGGCGACGTCGTTCGGGATCAGGAAGAAGATGACGAACGTGATAACGGTGACGGTGAGGAACAGAATCACCGCCCAGAGGATCCGTCTGATCAGATACCTGAGCACGGGTTAGGTCCAGGCCACCTTCGAGATTCTGAGCTTACACAACGAAAGAACGACGAGGCGCCGGCCGGAGCCGGCGCCTCGTTCGGTGAGCTTGCGCTCGACCAAATTCGCCTCTACTTGAGTGCGAACTGGGCGAGGTCGAGCTCGTACACGGGGTTCGTCTTGATCGACTTGGTGTCGACCTTGGCGGAGAAGAAGTCACGATCATTGGAGATCACGTACGGCGCCCACGGCGCGTAGTTCTTCATGATCGAGATATCGAGGTCCCCGTAGACCTTGTACCGCTTCGGCGGCGAGAGCCGCGCGGCGGCGTTCAGCTGCTTGTTGACCTTCGCGTTGTTGAAGTAGCTCAGGTTGTTGTTCTGAGCGTCCTGAATCGTCTCACCCGAAAGCAGCTTGTTCAGGTAGTCGTAGGGATCCGGGAAGTCCTGGCACCAGCCGGCCCTTGCGAGGTCGTACTCGGTGCCGCGCTTCCCGAGCTGGGTGTAGTACCCGCTCGCGATCGCCTTGTCGTCGACGTTCGTGAATCCGACCTGATTCAGCCAGGACGTGATCAGCTGAGAGACCTGGATCGAGATCGCCGAGGTCGAGTGCCACAGGTTGATGTGACCCGTGTGGCCCTTGGCCAGGCTCTTGGCCTTGGTGACATTGCGAGCGTTCGGGTAGATCTTGACGTTCTTGTAACCCGGGATCGGCGGAGTCAGCGCCTGGTCGGTCGGCACGCCTGAATAGGCACCGCCGAGCCGGACGAGCTGATTCCGGTCGATCGCGTAGTTGATCGACTTGCGGGCGTTGACGTTGCCGAACGTCGGCCGCGCGGTGTTCAGGCTCACGTAGCTGACGCACGAGCCCGGAATGACGCGGAACCGACCCTTGGACGTCCCGTACTTCTGGCCCAGCCCGGCGTACACGGCCGGCGCGAGACCATCGGCAGCCCAGTCGGACTGGCCCGAGTTGATCAGCAGGAAGGCCTGGTCGGCCTCGATCTGCGCGGTGTAGTTCCACTGTGCGATGTGCCCCGGAACCGGGCCCTTGTAGTACTTGTTCTTCTTCAGAACGACGGACCGGTTCGGGGTGCGGCTGGACACGTAATAGCGTCCGGCCGAGGGAAGCTGGTTGAAGTTCCCAAACGGGACCCTCGTGATCGGCTCCATCGGGAACCCGGTCGGCTGCGCCATCGTCGGCGGAAGCGCGATCAGGCTGAGGACCAATGGCGAGGAGTGCACCAGCTTCATGATGAACTTGTACTTGCCCTTCGTCTGCAAGCCGGCGACGGACTGGCTCTTGCCGGCGTTGTAGTCGATTGCCCCGACAATGTTCACCGAGGCGGGATCCGTGAAGAACGATGCAATCGGCGACTGCACGTTCGGGTTCAGGATCCGCAGGTACGCCCAGCGGAAGTTGGCGGCCGTGACCGGCTTGCCGTCACTGAACTTCATCCCCTTGCGGATGAAGAACGTGTACGTCTTGCCGTCCTTCGAGACGGTGTACTTGCTGATTCCGTCGTTGAAGAGGCGGTAGCCCTTGCTTCCCTGAGCGTGGGTGTAGCTCAGCAACATGCGACCCGTCATCCACTCGTACTGCCACTCGGGCACGTAGTACGAGCGCGCCGGGTCGACGTTCTCGATGTCGGTCTGCAGCGTGGCGCGGAACGTCCCGCCGTTCTTCGCCACGTGGCTCTGCGGCGCCGTACGCTTCTGCGAAGCGCCCGGACTCGCAATGCTCGCTGCGGCCAACATCGCCGCCCCGACCGCCAGCATGGCGATCGAGAGCAAGAATCGCTTACTCATGTGACTCCTTTCCGCTCGAACAGGCCGACAGAGCCGGCCCAGAGGACTCTGCACGCTTTCTATGACGTGCCCCAACGGGTTTGGTTAGTAACTTCGCGAACCGGCGAGCGCTTGTGACTAGTGTGTCGAGCGCGGATCGAACGCGTCGCGAAGCCCGTCGCCGAGCAGGTTGAAGGCGAGCGTCGTGACCAGCACCGCCAGTCCGGGCCAGACCATCAGCCAGGGCTGCGTCGTGTAGTAGTTGGGCGCGTTCGCCAGCAGGTTGCCCCAGCTCGCCGTCGCCCCCGGGATTCCGAGGCCTAAGTAGGAGAGCCCCGCCTCCGCCAGGACGTAGGTCGCGATCGTCAGCGTCGAGAAGACGATGATCGGAGCGACCAGGTGCGGGAGGATGTGGGAGCGCATGATGCGGGCGTCGCTCGCGCCGATCATGCGGGCCGCCTCGACGAACTCCTTCTCACGTAACGACAGCACCTGCGCGCGGATGATGCGGGCAGGGTAGAACCAGCCGAAGACGGTGAAGACGAGCACGAGGGTGATCACGCCCTCGGGGAAGATCCCGAGCGTCACCTTGTTCAGCCGCGGGCCGACGGTCGACGAGAGCGCGATGATGAACAGGAGCGCCGGGAACACCATCGTCAGCTCGAGGATGCGGGAGATGACGGTGTCGATCCAGCCGCGGAAGTAGCCGGCGATCACGCCGAGGAGGATGCCGATGGCCATCACGCCGGCCGTCGAGAGCACGGCGACCTCGAGCGAGACGCGCGCACCGTAGAGCAGGCGCAGGAACTCGTCGCGGCCGAGCGGGCCGTCGCCTCCGAGCACAAAGTATTGGGTGTGGCCGAACTCGTCCTTGAACGACGTGAACGGACCCACCGGCAGGAAGCTCTTCAGATCGACGCCGCCGATCGGGTACGGCGTGTCCGGCCCGTGTCCGAGGAAGTGCTTCGCGAGCGGACCGCCGACGGCGGCGACGAAGATGAGGAAGACGATGAAGATGCCGCTCACGATCGCGAGCTTGTCGCGGCGGAACCTGCGCCACACCTGCTCCCAGTAGCCTCGGGCCCGTACGCCTTCGATTTCGCCCAGCTCGCCGTGGCTCTCGGCCGAAACCGTCGCAGCCAGACCTGCCTGGCCGCCGACAATCTCTGAACGGTCACGGGAGCTCACGGTCGCGAAGAAAGCATAGCGGGGTCTACCTGGATGGGACGCGCAGGAAGCGCGTCGGTTAGGCCTTGGTCAACGCGATGAGCGCGGGTCGAAGGCGTCGCGCAGACCGTCTCCGAACAAGTTGAAGGCGAGCGTCGTCAGCAGGATCGCGAGGCCCGGCCAGACCATCAGCCACGGCTGCGTCGTGTAGTAGGTCGGCGCGTTCGCCAGCAGGTTCCCCCAGCTCGCGGTCGCCCCGGGGATGCCGAGGCCCAGGTAGGACAAGCTCGCCTCGAACAGGACGTACTGTGCGACAACCAACGTCGAGAAGACGATGACCGGGGCAACCAAGTGGGGCAGGATGTGCGAGCGCATGATCCGCACATCGCTTGCGCCGATCATCCGGGCAGCCTCGACGAACTCCTTCTCGCGTAACGACAGCACCTGGGCGCGCAGGATGCGCGCCGGGAAGAACCAGCCGAAGACGCTGAAGACCAGGACGAGCGTGAGCACGCCTTGCGGGAAGACCCCGAGGGTGACCTTGTTCAGCCGGGGCCCGGCCGTGCCGGAGAGGGCGATGATGAACAGCAGCCCGGGGAACAACATCGTCAGCTCGAGGATGCGGGAGATGACGGTGTCGATCCAGCCGCGGAAGTAGCCGGCGATCACTCCCAGGACGATTCCGATGGTCATCACGCCGACCGTCGAGAGCACCGCGACTTCGAGCGAGACCCGCGCTCCGTACAGGATTCGGAGGAACTCGTCGCGGCCGAGGGGGCCGTCGCCGCCGAGCACGAAATACTGAGTGTGACCGAACTCGTCCTTGAACGAGGTGAACGGCCCCACGGGCAGGAAGCTCTTCAGGTCGACGCCGCCGATCGGGTACGGCGTGTCGGGGCCGTGGCCGAGGAAGTGCTTCGCGATCGGCCCTCCGACGGCGGCCACCAGGATGAGCAAGATGATGAAGATTCCGCTTCCGATCGCCATCTTGTCGCGGCGGAACCGGAGCCACACCTGCTCCCAATAGCCGCGCGCTCTGACCTGCTCGATCTCGCCGAGCTCGCCATGCGCCTCCGCGGAGACGGCCGCAGCGAGTCCGGCTTGACCGCCGACGATCTCGGATCGGTCGCGCGAGCTCACGATTGTCGCGGATGGTACGCAGTCTAACCGGTCAGCGCATCTCAGCACGGGGGAAACCAGGTTTCCCCCGTGAGCCCCCTTCTTAATGGTGGCTTCGGCGGGAGCGCAGCGAACGGAGCCGGGCAAAGCCCGGCTCCGCGGCGGCCTTCGAACGGTGCCGGAGCCGCTACTGCGTCAGCGCGTCAGCGCCCGCGACGACTTCGAGAATCTCCTGGGTGATCTCAGCCTGCCTAGCTCGGTTCATGTCCAGCGTCAGGCTCGTGATCAGCTCGCCCGCGTTCTTCGACGCGTTCCGCATCGCCGTCATCCGCGCGCCGTGCTCGGAGGCCGCCGACTCGAGCAGCGCCCGGTACAGCTCCGTCTCCAGGTAGACGGGCAGGAGCCGCTCGAGGATCTGCTCCGGCTCGGGCTCGTAGATGAAGTCGCCGAGCAGAGCCTGGGTCTCCTCCTGCTCCTCGTCCTGGCGCGCGAGCATCTCCTCGGAGATCGGCAGCACGTCCTGCTGCACCACCCGCTGGACGAGCGGCGAGACATAGTGGTTGTAGACGAGCACGGCCCGGTCGATCTCCTCCTCCGAGTACAGCTCCTCGAGCCGGTGGGCGATCGCCTGCGCGTCGGCATACGCCGGCCGATCGGTGAACCCGGTCCACGCGCGGTCGAGCTCGAAGCGCCGGAACAGGAGGGACGAGCGCCCCTTCCTGCCGACGGCGAGCCAGCGGATCTGCTTGCCCTCGGAGCGGAGCTGCCGCTCGAGCGCGAGCGCCCGCCTGAGGATCTGCGCATTGAAGGCGCCGGCGAGCCCGCGGTCACCGGTCAGTTGGACGATCGCCACGGTTCGCTCCTCGCGCTGCTGGAGCATCGTCAATCCCCGAAGCGAGGCCGCAGCCCGGGCCGTCCCGGCGGTCAGCTCCTGCATGCGGTCGGCGTAGTCGCGCATCTGGGTGATGCGCGCTTCCGCGCGTCGCAGGCGCGCCGCGGCGACGAGCTCCATCGCCTTCGTGATCTTGCGCGTGTTGCCGACGGATCGGATCCGCCGTCTGATGTCTTGCAGCGTGGCCATCGGCTACGCGACGAGCGACTCCTCCTTCTTGACCGCGAAGGTGTCCTTGAACCTGTCGAGCTCTCCGTTCAGCCGCTCGGCCAGCTCGTCGGGAAGGTCGCCGCTCCCGCGGATCTCCTGGTACACGGTCTTCTCCGTGCGCATGAACTCGCGCAGCTCGTCCTGGAAGCGGGAGACCTGCTCGGTCGGGACGTCGTCGAGATAGCCGTTGATTCCCGCATACAGCGCGACGACCTGCTCCTCCATCGGCCACGGGTCGTACTGGGGCTGGTTCAGCGTCGCCACCATCCGCTCGCCTCGGGCCAGCGCGTTCTGGGTCGTGGCGTCGAGCTCCGATCCGAACTGGGCGAACGCCTCGAGCTCGCGGTACTGGGACAGGTCGAGGCGGAGGCGGCTGGCGACCTTCTTCATCGCTTTCGTCTGGGCGGTCGCGCCGACGCGCGACACCGACCGTCCGACGTCCACTGCCGGCCTCACGCCGGAGAAGAAGAGGTCCGACTCGAGGAAGATCTGGCCGTCGGTGATGGAGATCACGTTCGTCGGGATGTAGGCGGCGATATCGCCTGCCTGCGTCTCGATGACCGGTAGCGCCGTCATCGATCCGCCGCCGAGCTCGTCCGAGAGCTTGCAGGCGCGCTCGAGCAGCCGCGAGTGCAGGTAGAACACGTCGCCGGGGAAGGCCTCGCGCCCGGGCGGGCGGCGGAGCAGCAGCGACAACTGGCGGTAGGCGTCGGCGTGCTTGGATAGATCGTCGTACATGCAGAGCGCGGAGCCGCCGTTGAACATGACGTGCTCGCCCATCGCGGCGCCCGCGTACGGTGCCATCCACTTGATCGGGGCGGCCTCGTTCGCCGCGGCCGTGACGATGATCGTGTACTCCATCGCGCCTGCGTCCTTCAGCCGGTCGTACACCTGCGCGACGGTCGAGGCCTTCTGACCGATCGCGACGTAGATGCAGACGACGTCCTGGTCGTGCTGGTTCAGGATCGTGTCGACGAGGATCGCGGTCTTGCCGGTCGAGCGGTCGCCGATGATCAGCTCTCGCTGCCCCCGGCCGACGTTGGTCATCGAGTCGATCGCCTTGATCCCCGTCTGGAGCGGCTCTTTCACAGGCTGGCGGTCGACGACGCCCGGCGCCTTGAACTCGAGCGGCCGCGTGTCATCGGTCTTGATCGGGCCGCCTCCGTCGAGCGGGCGCCCGAGCGGGTTGACCACGCGCCCGAGCAGCGCGTCTCCGACGGGAACGCTCGCCACGCGGCCGGTCCGCTTGACGGGCTCGCCCTCGGTCACGTGCTCCCACTCGCCGAACAGCGCCGCGCCGACGTTGTCCTCCTCGAGGTTGAACGCGAGGCCGACGACGCCGTGCTCCAGTTCCAACATTTCCAGGGCGACCGCGTTCTCGAGCCCGTAGATGCGTGCGATCCCGTCGCCGACCTGGAGGACGGTACCGACCTCGGACAGGTCGGTCTCGACGTCGAATTCCTCGATCCGCTGCTTGAGGATCGAGGTGATCTCTTCGGGTCTGAGTTTCAAGTGCTCTCCTTAGGCTCTGGTTAGTAGGTCGCGGCGCATGCGCTCGAGCCTGCCGCGCAGGCTCGCGTCGAGGCGGAGGGAGCCGACCTGGAGGACGACTCCGCCGAGCAGGTCCGGATCGACCTTTCGGCTTGCCTCCACAGTCCGGCCCGAGGCTTGCTCGATCTGCTCGACGATCCCCTTTGCTTCCTTGTCCGACAGCTCGACCGCCGTCGTCAACTCGAGGGTGAGCTGGCCGGCCGCTGCGGCCACGAGCCGGTCGAACTCCCGCTGGATCTCCTCCAGCTCGGAGGCGCGCCCGCGCTCGGTCAGCAAGAGGAGGAAGTTCCGGAGGAGCTCGTCGGCGCCGCCGAGGATCTCCTCGAGAGCCGAGACCTTCGCGCGCGGATCGAGCTGGGGATCGCGGAGCAGCGCCCGGAGCTCGGGCACCTCGCGGATCGCCTCGACGAAGTCGAACAGCTCCTCCCGCACGACGTCGAGGCGGTCCTTCTCCTGCGCGGCCTCGAACAGGGCTTGCGCGTAGATGCGCTCGGCGCGGGCCATTCCTAGTTCTTGCGCTCCTCGAGCACCGAGAAGTCGAGCCCCTTGACGGCATCCTCGATCAACCGCTTGTGGTCGCGGTCGTCGAGCACCTTGCCCGTGATCTTCTGGGTCGCGATCAAGGTCAGATCGGCGACCTCGGCCCGGATCTGGACGAGCGCGCGCTCCGTCTCCGCTTCGATCTGGCGCTTCGTCTCCTCGAGCCGCCGCTGGCGGTCAACCTCGGTCTCTTCCTTGACCCGGGCCCGCTGGGCGTCGGCGACGCGGCGGGCCTCGGCCAGGATCCTGTCCGCATCCCCACGTGCATCCGCGATCAGCTTGCGGTGCTCCTCGAGCAGCCGGTGCGCCTCGCCTCGCGCGCGATCGGCCTCTTCGAGCGACTCCCTGATCCGCTTGCGCCGCTCGTCGATCAGGTTCTGCACCGGGCCGAAGACCCAGCGCTTGAGCACGAAGAAGGTGATCCCGAAGGCGACCAGCGTCCAGATCATCAGGCCGGGGATGACCTTGATCAGCCCGGATGAGGCGACGACGTTCACTACTTGACCAGGACGAACGCGAGCAGGCCGCCGAGCAGGCCGTAGAAGACGACCGCCTCGGTGAGCGCGAAGCCGAGCCACATGATTCCCTGCAGCTCGCCGCGGAGCTCCGGCTGACGCGCGACCGACTGGATCATGGACGCGAAGATGTTGCCGATGCCGATACCGGCTCCCACGGCTCCGAGGCCGACGCCGAGACCGAAGGCGATGGCCTTTCCCGCCTGGGTGATCGGCGGCTTCGTGGCCATGATCAGATGGATGAGCGACACGCTTCCCTCCTAGTGTTCGGGTTCGATTGCCGTTCCGATGTAGATGGCTGACAGGGCGGAGAAGATGAAGGCCTGGATGGTGACGACGATGATGACCTCGAAGATGTAGAAGAGCGTCGCTACTCCCACCGAGATCGGCGCGAGCCAGAGGTGCTGAAGCACGAACATGAGGCCGATCATGACCAGGATCAGCATGTGGCCGGCGAGCATATTGGCAAAGAGACGGACGCTGAGCGAGATCACGCGCATGAACTGGGAGATGATCTCCAGCGGAACGATCAGGATCATCGTCGCCTTCGGCGCCGCCGGGAACCAGCTCTTGAAGTACGCGATCGGACCGTTGAAGCGGACCCCCTCCACGTGCGTGAACAGGAAGGTCATCAGAGCGAGCGCAAGCGTGACCGAGAGCTGCGAGGTAGCCGCGTAGATCGCGAGCGTCGGCAGCTTGATCCCGAAGATGTGGAACGTCTGGTCGGAGAGCGGCAACGGAACGAAGCCGACCATGTTCAGCACCCAGATGAAGAGGAAGAGCGAGGCAACGTACGGGAACCAGGTGCCGATCGCCTTGGCCGGGAGGCCCTGCTCGGCGATGTTCGTCTGGGCGATGTCGTAGATCCATTCCCCGATCGTCTGCCGCCGCCCAGGCGTCAGCGCGAGCCGGACCCGCATGACCGCGAACCCGAGCACGATCGTCAGGATGCAGGCGAGCAGCAAGTAAGCGACCGCCTTGTTGATCGACATGTCGAGCGGGCCGATGTGGATCGAGACCCAGGGGCTGAGCGTGAACTCCTCTTCCGGGTCGAACTCGCCGCGGGCGAAGGCAGTCGGTGGAAGAAGGAGGGCGAGGCCCGCGACCGCGATCAGGACGCGCTTCATTTCGCCGGCCCCGAGTAGTAGGAGACGATCGAGACGCCAAGCTCGCACGTGTACGCGAGCGCGTAGAGGACCGCCGCCGACAGCGCCAGGTGGCTGTCGGAGACGGCTACCGCGACGATCACGACCATGACCGCGATCCCGCGGAACATCATCCCGAAGGCCACGAGGCCCGAAGAGCCGAGGTTGTCGACGCCGAGCCGCAGATACGAGAGCAGGAACGAGAACGTCTGGCTCGCGACCCACAGCACCGCCGCGAGGCCCCAGCCTCCGATGCGCCAGCCGGCGATCAGGTAGACGGGCAGGGCGAGCACGATCACGAACGTGCCCGCGATCGCGGGGACAAGCCGGCCCGGAAGCGGGCGCGGCCTGCCGAGGACGGTTGCGGCTCTCACGTGAAGTAGCCCCGGTAGCGCCGATAGACGGCAAACACGCCTGCCGGGACGCCGACGATGGCTCCTCCGAGCGCGCCGAGACCCGTCGAGCCGGCCGCCCAGCCGATCAGCGCTCCGACGCCGATTCCGGACGCGGTCGTGCCGATCAGGAGTGCGCCTGCCCCCGCGGGCTGGAAGGAGGAAGGCGGGGCAGGCTCCATGCAGGGCGAGCATAGCAAACGAGACGGCGAGTTTGTGACAGTCAAAAATGGCTTTTTTGCCAGCAAAACTCGACGTTTTACGCCGACTTTGTTCACCGGGGTCAGACCCCCTTGAGGGTGGTCGAGGTGTTGCGCCGGAAGTGTGGCGACGCTGAGTAGAGTCGCGCCATGCGCGTCTGGATGGATCTGACGAACACCGCGCACGTGCTCGTGCTGCGGCCGCTCGTGGAGCTGCTCGAGGCGGAAGGGCACGACGTTGCGCTCACGGCGCGCCCACTCTCCCACACCGTGGACCTGCTCGACGACTGGGGCCACCCCTACACCGTGCTCGGCCGCTACGGCGGCGCGGGGCGACCGGGCAAGGCGCTCGCCGCCGCCTCCCGCGTCCCTCAGCTCGTCCGGTTCGGGCGCGGCCGCTCCTTCGACTGCGCGCTCGCACACGGCTCCACCGATCTCCCTCCCGCCTGCCGGCTGCTGCGGATCCCGAACACGACGATGTTCGACTACGAGTGGGCCTCGCTCCAGCACCACGCGAACTGCCGCCTCGCCAACCGCGTGCTCGTCCCGGACGCGATCCCGGCCGAGCGCCTCGCCCGCTACGGCGCGCGCCCGCCGAAGCTCGTCCGCTATCCGGGGCTGAAGGAGGAGTACTACCTGGCCGATTTCGAGCCGGATCCGAGGGTGCTAGACGGGCTCGGGATCGACCGCGAGCGGCCCCTCGCCGTCCTCCGCACGGCGCCTTCGTACGCGCTCTACCTGGGAGGCTCGGAAACACCGCTCCTCTCGCGCGTGCTCGAGCGGCTCGCCGACGAGGACGTTCAGACGGTCGTCCTCGCGCGAACGGACGAGCAGCGCCGGGCGGTCGAAGACCTCCACCTGGGCGGGATCGTCCCCAGGCGGGCCGTGGACGGCCGCAGCCTCGTCGCCTTCGCCGACCTGCTCGTGTCGGCCGGCGGGACGATGAACCGCGAGGCTGCCGTGCTCGGAACGCCGGTGTGGTCGATCTTCGAAGGCCGGCTCGGCGCGGTCGACGAGCTGCTCGCGCGCGAAGGACGACTGCACTTCCTCTCGGATCCCGCAGAGCTCGAGGTCAAGCGCAAGCCTCCTGGGGCCTACGCGACCCGGCGCCGCCGCGACCCGGCCGAGTTACTGCGGCTGGCCCTCCCGTGGGTCAGCGACGGCCTGCGCTGAGCACTTCCTCGACCGCCGCCTCGCGGTCCTCCTCCGGCTCCCGCGTCTTCAGCCTGATCGCCTGTAGGTGCCGCGACTTCAGGATCTCGAGCGTGTAGATCATCCAGATCGAAGCCGCGAGGACGACCAGCCCGCAGCCGGCGTCGATCAGCGAGTTCTCGAGATTCCAGCGGCCGAACGGGCGGGGCGGCACGAACCGCAAGAGGATTGCGTACGACGCGACGAGCAGTGCCCAGACGTGCAGGTAGGCGGCCGTCCGGCGCTGCGAGAATCCGATCCGCATGAACCGGTGGTAGAAGTGGTTGTGGTCGGCGGCCCAGGGCGGCCGCCGGTATTTGAGCCGCTTGAGGACGACGAACGACGTGTCCAGGATCGGGATCGCCATCACGAGGAGCGGCGCCACGACCGCGATCGTGGCCGCCGTCTTCAACACGCCCTGGACCGCCACGGTGGCGAGCACGAACCCGAGCGAGAGCGCTCCCGAGTCGCCCATGAAGATCTTGGCCGGGTGGTAGTTCGAGCGGAGGAACGCCAAGGTCGCGCCGCAGACGATCGCGGCGAGCGCCGCAGCGTCGCTGCGTCCGAACGATATGGCCAGGACGGCGAACGAGAAGGCCGCGATCGAGACGATCCCGGCCGCGAGCGCGTCCATCCCGTCGATCAGGTTGACGAGGTTCGCGAGCGTGGCGATCCAGAGCACCGTGACCGGATACGCGGCCCAGCCGATGTCGTGGTTGCCGATCACCGGCAGCCCGAGATGGTGGAAGGCGACGTCGAACCCGGCGACGGGAATGAGCGCGATCAGGATCATCCCGATCAGCTTCGTGCTCGGGCGCAGACCGCGAATGTCGTCGACGAGTCCGAGCGCCGCAGCGCAGATCGCCCCGATCAGGATCCCTAGGTAGCCGTCGTCGATGTCGATGAAGATCGCCATCGGGACGAGGATCCCGACCACGATCGCGAGCCCCCCGATCCGCGGCACGGGCCGCTTGTGCACCCGCGGCCGGTCGGTCTTGTCGTCGATGCCGCCGATGCTCGGCGCGACCGCGGAGACGAGCGGCGTCAGCACGAGCACGATGCCGACCGCCACAAGGAACCCCCACAGCGCCGAGGAATCCTCCACGAGCGCGCGGAGGGAGTCCGGGAAGGACATGGGGCGGTTATAGCAAAGGGGATTGACACCCCCCGCTGCTACGATCGCTGGCCTCGTGAGCGAGCTGCTTTCATCCGTTTCCACGTTCGACGACCGCCTCCGCACGCGCGAGGCGAAGGTCGGGATCGTCGGCCTCGGCTATGCCGGGCTGCCCCTCGCGGTGTCCTTTGCGGAGGCCGGTTTCGAGGTCACCGGCATCGACCTCGACGAGGCGAAAGTCAGCGCCCTCAAGGAGGGCCGCTCGTACCTCGTCGACGTGCCCGTGGAGCGCTACGGCCAGATCGACGGACGCCTCAAGGCGACGACCGACTACAGCGCGGCCGCGGAGCTCGACGCTCTCACGATCTGCGTTCCGACGCCGCTCTCGAAGACGCGCACGCCCGACTTGTCCTTCATCGTCTCGGCGGCCGAGTCCGTCGCGGCCAACCTGAGGACCGGCCAGCTCGTCGTGCTGCAGTCGACCACGTACCCGGGGACGACGGAGGAGATCGTCCTCCCGATCCTCGAGGCCTCCGGCGGCCGGGTCGGAAAGGACTTCTTCCTCGGCTACGCGCCCGAGCGGGTCGACCCCGGCAACGCGACGTTCACGATCAAGAACACGCCCAAGCTCGTCGCGGGCGTCACCGACGAGTGCCGCCGGCGGACGGAGCTCCTGTACAGCCAGATCGTGGACACGATCATCCCCTGCTCCTCGACCACGGTCGCGGAGACGGCGAAGATCCACGAGAACACTTTCCGCGCGGTCAACATCGCGCTCGCCAACGAGCTGGCGCTGATGTGCGACAAGCTCGGCATCTCCCCCTGGGAGGTGATCGAGGCCGCGGCGACCAAGCCGTTCGCGTTCCTGACGCACTATCCGGGCCCGGGGCTGGGCGGCGACTGCATTCCGATCGTCCCCCATTACCTCGCCTGGCGGCTGCGCGAGTACGGCTACTCGGCGCAGCTGATCGAGGCCGCGCACGAGATCAACGCGCGGATGCCGATCTACGTCGTCCAGAAGATCGGGGACGCGCTCAACGACGCGGGCCTGCCCATCAAGGGGTCGCGGATCCTGCTGCTCGGAGTCGCGTACAAGGCGAACGTGCACGACACGCGTGAGTCGCCAAGCTTCGAGGTGATGCGGCAGCTGATCGCGCGCGACGGTGACGTCGTCTACTGCGATCCGTGGGTTGCTCAGTTCGAGCTCGACGGAGTCCTCCACTCGAGCGTCGAGTGGTCGGCCGATCAGGTCGCCGGCGCTGACTGTGTCGTCCTCCTGACCCAGCACCGCGAGTTCCTCGAGCGGCCGCTCTGGGAGAGCGCGCGACTCATCGTCGACACCCGTAACGTCGTCCCGGACGGAGAACACGTCAAGCGGATCTGAGCCGCTCCTCGTTCTGGGGGCGGGCTACATCGGCGCGAAGCTGGCGGAGCTGGCGCTCGACGAGGGCCGGGACGTGATCCTGGCCGACAACTGGTACGCGACCAAGAGGGAGCAGCTCGGCGAGCTCGAGGCGCGAGGCGCGCGTGTGGAGACGGCCGACATCCGCCGCCGGAAGGATCTCGACCGGCTGTTTGCGGAGAGACCGCAGAAGGTCTACCTGCTCGCCGCCCAGGCCAGCCGGCCGCTGGCCGAGCGCGAGCCCGACTATACGGAGGAGACGAACGTGACCGGCGCACGCCACGTCGCCGAGGTCGTTGCGGCCGCAGGCGGGCCGCCGCTCGTGTACGCGAGCTCGGCTCACGTCTACGGGGACGAGCTCGAAGGCGAGGTCGGCCCCGACCGCCCCTATGCCCCTCAGCGCGACCTCTCGCACCTGTCGAAGATCTACGCCGAGCTGTGCCTGCAGCTGTACGCGGCGCGGGAGGGCTTCGACCTCGCGCTGCTGCGGCTCGGGATCGTGTACGGGCCGAGTCCCGTCGAGCACGCCCGGCCCGAGTCGCAGACCGTGGTGGACAAATTCCGCCGGCTGGCAGCGGAAGGAGAAGAGCTCCCGCTCGACGACGGCGGGGGCTCGACGATCGGCGTCGTCCACGTCGAGGACGCGGCCCGAATCCTGCTCGAGTCGCCCTCGCAGCCCGGGATCTCCGCCGAGAACGTGGTGGCGGAGACGACGACAGTCGCCGACGTCGCCGCGCTCGCCCGCGGAGAGGCGGCCGAAGGCGAAGCGGCATGGACGTTCGCGTCGCCGTTCGAATACCGGCATCGGCTCGAGGACTACCTGTGAAGCTGCTCGTCACCGGCGCAACCGGATTCCTTGGCTGGCGGACGGCGACGCTCCTCGGCGAGCGCGGACACGAGATCGTCGCGCTCGCACGCCCCGGAGGAACCGAGCGCGGGTTCGCGGCGGGGCTCGATCCCGTGCGGATGGACGCCGGCGACCCCGCCGCGCGTGGGCTGATCGACGGCTGCGACGGGGTGCTCCATTTCGCCGGCGTGCCCGATCCTGCCGGGGCGCGGAGCGACCCCGCCCGCGCCGTGCGCGAGAACGCGGGGACGACCTTGAACCTGCTCGAAGGGTGCTCCGAGCACGGCGCCGGCCTCGTCTATCCCTCGACGGTGAGAGCGGCGGTCGAGCCGCCCCCCGACGAGTACGCGCTCTCGAAGCGGCTCGGCGAGCTCGCCTGCACCCTCCACCCCGCTCCCGCGACCGTCGTCCGCATTGCCTCGGTCTTTGGCCCCGGGCAGGTCGCGTGGGAGGGCGCGACCGGAGCGATTGCGTCGTTCGCCGCCAAGGCGCTCGCCGGTGAGGCGATCGTCATCCCCGGCGACCCCGGCCGCACGCGCGAGTTCGTCTATGTGGACGACGCCGTGGACGCGCTCGAGGCGATCGTTCGCGACGGCCGCTGGAACGAGACGCTCACCGTTGCGAGCGGCGTCGCGACTCCGCTCCTGCGGGCAGCCGAGCTCGTCGGCGAGGCCGTAGGAGGCTCCACCCCGATCCAGACGCCGGGCGGCGACCTGCCCGCGGGGGAGAACGACAGCTACCCGGCAAACGGACGGGTAGATTTCGCCGTCCGCCCCCTCGAGGAAGCTATCCCTGCATATGTCGACTGGCTCCGTGGCTATTCCGCTGCTCAAGGCCGCGCCCGAGCCTGAGCAGATCGCCGACCGGCTGGCCGGTGGGCCGTGGCGTGGGATCGAGCTCTGCCTCGCCGGCAAGCACGTCGCGTCCGACGCGACGCTCGCCGAGGCGATCGAGGTCTGCTCCGGCCTGGAGATCGCCGTCACGGCCGAGGCTCCCGTCAGCTGGCCGAGCGGCGCCTTCGTCCGGGTCGACCGGCTCGACGACGAGGCGAAGGCCGGGATCGAGTGCAGCGCCGAGTTCGCGCGCGCGGTCAGCTCACCGGTGCTCACGATCCACCTCTTCGTCCCCCTCTCGCCCGATGAGTTTCGCGCCGCCGGCCCGGTGGACGAGGAATCCGTCGAGGGCTTCCTTCGCTTCTTCGCCGGCGCGTGCACGTCCCGCGGCGTGACTCCCCTGATCGAGAACGTCCCGCCGGTTCTGCGGATGCGAACCGGCGGCGTCTTCCTGTCCCAGATCGGGGGCCACTGGCGCGACCTGCTCGAGTGGCGCGAGCGTATTTCGGAGCTCGGGTTCACGATCGACACGTCGCACGCGGCGCTGTTTCGCTCCTTCGCCGCGTCATACCCCGCCTTGTTCGGGCTCGCCTCGGACGAGGAGCTCGCGCTCGAGCGGTATGTCGAGGAGCTCGGCCCGGCCGCCGAGGTCGCACATGTGTCGGACGCCTACGGCCTGCTCGGCGAGGGCTTGCCGTACGGGGAGGGCGAGCTGGAGCTCGATCCGGTCGTACGGCGGCTGGGACAGCTCGTGCCGTTCATGGTCGCCGAGATCAACGAGCCGGATCACGCCCGCTCCGCGAACATGAAAGCCGGATACCGCGCGATCCAGCAAGCGCTGTCCGAGCCGGTCGAGCCGTACCGCGCACCCTCGCGCCGCGTGCCCAGCGACGACTTCGACTGGCAGCGCGTGATCGAGCGCCGCGATCCCGTGCCGGCGCTGCTCGAGCTGCAGGAGCGTTTCGGCGGCCGCCGGATCCTGATCACAGGCGGCGGCGGCTCGATCGCGTTCGCCCTCGGCACCTTCCTCTCCGGCTTCCGGCCCGAGCGGATCACGTTGCTCGACGGGCACGAGGGCTCGTTGATCGCCGACCGCCGGCGGCGGGACGCGGCCGCACTCGAGCGGATCTCGCATGTTCTGTGCGACGTCCGCGAGCCGTCGCGGCTCGAGCAGGAGCTGGGCCGGGCCCGGCCCGACATCGTCTTCCACCTGGCCGCCTTCAAGCACGTCGACTGGGCGGAGCACTTCCCCGAGGAGTTCGTGGACACAAACCTGCACGGAAGCTGGAACGTGCTGCGCGCCTCAGAGTCCGTGGGCGTCGAGACCGTCGTCGTCGCATCCACCGACAAGGCCGCGCTCGCCGCCAGCTTCTACGGACGGACGAAGCGGTTCATGGAGCAGCTCGCCGCCTACGCCGCCCGACGCGCGGGCGGACAGCGGATCGCGGTCCGGTTCGTCAACGTCCTCGCAAGCGCCGGCGCGGTATCGGAGACCTTCCTCCGTCAAGCGCGCGCCGACGTGCCGCTCACGGTCACGGACACGGGCATGCTCCGGTACTGGATCACGATGGGGCACGCGGCCACGCTCGCCGCACACGGAGCGCTACTCGCGGCCGACGGCGTCCTGCTCGCGGGCGCACACGATCCCGTCGTCCTCACGGTCGGAGACCTGGCGACGAGGATCTGGCGGCTGACCGGACACGAAGGCGAGCCCGAGCTCGACGTGATCGGGATCCGCCCCGGCGAGACGACGAGCGAGGTGCTGATCGGGCCGGGCGAGGAGCTCGGCCCGGAGCGACAGCAGGGAATCGCCGCGATCGAAGGCGAGATCCCCACCGCCGCGCCGGCGTGGGTGCTCGAGCGGCTACCGGCCCGCGGGCCGCGCGAGGACGCGCGCGCCGTGTGGATGGAGGCGATGCGCCGCCCAGGGCTGATCGCCCCGGGCGTGCGGAGCGGTCAGGCGTAGATGACGACGTATCGCGCGCTACCCGCTCGCGGAAGGACGAGCCCGAACCCGACCTTCAGGTCATCGGTCGTGCTCTTGAACTCGCCGCGGCAACGGAGCGGCTTCCTGCGGCACCGGTAAGGATCGGCAAGTCGAAACTGTCCCGAATATCCGCGCGACATCTTGCGCTGGATGCTCCTCGGCGACGAGCGCAGAATTTTGCCTAAGCGAACCTCCGACGCGAGCGGAGTCGCGACAAATACCGACCACGCCCTGAGCGCCCCCTGTCGACGCTTGAAGCTGATCGCGAGCGGCCACGCTCCCTTGTGTAGTTCTCCGTAGCCGGCGACTCCATAGTCCTTCCGGATCGACCGGTGGTCGGGCTTCCCCAATGCTTTCACCACCGATGGGTACGTCTTCCCGATGACCGTGTGCCCGCGCACCGAGCCGGTCGCGAGGTCGAATACGAACGTGCTGTCGAGGCGCTCCTTGGACGGGTGCTCTGCGGCCTTCGACGAGTCAGCCTCGGCGACGCCGGTCAGCGCCACGGCCACAGCAGCTGCTGCTGCGATACCTCGTATTCTCGGCACGAAAGCTTGGCGCCCGTTCATGTCACGAGTCCTCAGAGAGCGGTCACGCTGAACCGGCAACCATATGGGTTTCCACCGGCATCAGTGAAAGTGTAAACGCGCCAGTTCGTTCCGTTTGCTCGAGCTCGGTCGGCCCAGTAGCGGATGTTTCTGGCCACCTCGTATTTCGAGAGACCGAGACCGCTGCACGTCGAATAGAACCAGCCGGCGTCGTAGATGATTTTCTCGCCGCACGTCGTGTACGACTGCTCGCAGTCCTTGGCCGAGTAATCCGCGTTCTGCGGCGTCGTGCGCCAACAGGTCGCATAGAAGTTGCATTCATAGTCGATCCAGTACGCCGTGAGAAGCCTTGCCCCCTTCTCCTTCACTGGCGAGCACAACGGAGTGACGCCAGGCACATACCAATCAGGAGCCCGTGAGGTTGGCGTCAGATTAGTCGTGTCTTTCGCGATGCAAGGGACCGGATTGTCCCGCGTGTCGTCGCTTGGGACGCCGGCCCGGGCAGCACCGATGCAAGGCGTCGTGAGGGCCAAGATCCCGGCGAGGCAGATGGTGCGCTTCACACAGCCAACGTAGAAGTACCTTCCCAGGCTGTCAAGATGGCTTTTTCGGCCATGTCCGCCCGGGACCATGCCCAAAAAGGAGCGTGCGGCCGAGCTAAAGAAACGTCAGCTCGTATAGGTCGGGAACCCGCGAAACCCGGGATAGAGCGGGCGCTTGCGACAGAGCTCCTCGCTCCGCCCGCGCAGCGCCTCGATGTCCGGGCTCTCGCCGAGCGCGGCGGCGATGATCTGGCCCACCTCGACAAAGTCGTCCTCGTCGAAGCCGCGCATCGTCACCGCTGGCGTCCCGATCCGGATTCCCGACGCCTGCATCGGCGAGCGCTCGTCGAAGGGGACGGTGTTGCGGTTGACGGTGATCTTCACCTCGGCCAGCCGCTCCTCGGCGTCCTTGCCGGTCCAGTCCGTCGCGCGAAGGTCGACCTGGAGCAGATGCGTATCGGTACCGCCGGTGAGGACGTCCAGCCCACCTTCCTGCAACGTCGCGGCGAGCGTGTCCGCGTTGGCCCGAATCTGGCCCTGGTAGTCACGGAAGGCCTCCGTCCCGGCGATCTTGAAGCAAGTCGCCTTCGCGGCGATCGTGTGGCAGAGCGGCCCGCCCTGCATCCCCGGGAACACCGCCCGATCGACCGCCTGCGCGTGCTCCTCCTTGCAGAGGATGAAGCCCGCGCGCGGGCCGGCGAGCGTCTTGTGGGTCGTCGAGGTGACGAAGTCGCAGTGCGGGACCGGGTTCGGATGAAGCCCGGCGGCGACCAGGCCCGCGAAGTGAGCCATGTCGCACAGGAGCAGCGCGTCCACCTCGTCGGCGATCTCGCGGAAGCGGTCGGCCTCGACCTTCCTCGGATACGCCGAGCCGCCGCAGACGATCAGCTTCGGCCGGTGCTCCTTGGCCAGCTCGAGCACGTCGTCGTAGTCGACCACCATCGTCTCGCGCGAGACGCCGTAGTGGACGACCGAGTAGAGGCGGCCGGAGAAGTTGACCTTGAGCCCGTGCGTCAGATGCCCGCCGTGCTGGAGCTCGAGCGAGAGCATCGTGTCGCCCGGCTCCATCGTCGCGGCGTAAACGGCCATGTTCGTCTGCGCGCCGGCATGCGGTTGGACGTTCGCGTGCTCGGCGCCGAACAGCTCCTTCGCGCGATCGATCGCCGTCTGCTCGATCTCGTCGATCACCTCGCAGCCGCCGTAGTAGCGGCGGCCGGGATACCCCTCCGCGTACTTGTTCGTCGGAACGCTCCCGACGGCTTCGAGGATGCTCGGCCAGGTGAAGTTCTCGGAGGCGATCAGCTCGATCTGGCCCCGCTGCCGCTCGAGCTCCCGGCCGAGCAGGTCGGCTATCTGCGGATCGATCTCGTCGAGCCCCGCGGTGCGGAGGTGGTCGATCGTCTCCTGGGCGACGGCCATCGGAACGGATGCTACTCGCGTCAGCCGACGACAGCGCGGACGCGTTCGAGCGCCCGCGCGGACGATGCGGCTCCCTCGCGCAGGACCCGTGGCTCTTTGGCCGTGAAGTCGAGGATCGTCGAAGGCGTGCCGGGCAGCTCGCCCCCGTCGAGGACCGCCGCGGCGCCGGCGCGCATTGCCTCGGGTACGTCGTCGAGGACCCGCGGGTCGGGACCGCCGATCTCGTTCGCGCTCGTCGCCGCCACGGCCCCGACCTCCCCGAGCACGGCGGCGGCGTCGCCTTTGAGGAGCGGAACGCGCACGCCGATCGTGTCGGGCCGCGATCCCGTCATCCAGCGGTAGACGCGATCGGGATTGCTGAAGATGAGCGTGTACGGGCCGGGCAGGAGCGCGCTCGCGATCTTGCCCGCGCGGCCGCGCAGCGTCGGCACGCACTCGAACAGCATCCCCACGTCGGCGCAGAGAAGAGCCGTCGGCTGAGACTCCCGCCGACCCTTCAGCCGGTACAGACGGCGGACATCAGCCTCGCGAAAGGGGCTCGCGCAGAGCCCGTAGACCGTGTCGGTCGGGATGATCACGGGCCGTCCCGCTCGGAGTGCGTTGACGACCTCTGCGACCGTTGCCACTCTCCCAGCACTCCTCGCTCGACTCCGGCTAGATCCGGGAAGGATTGGACATTAACGTAGCCGATTTCCTCGAGTTTCTTCCCCAAATCCCGGGCCTGGCCGTCGGCCGCCTCGAGCACGATCCACCCGCCGCCCGCAAGCGGCTCGCGTCCGGCCGCCGCGACCGCGTCGGCTGCTCCTTCTTCCACCAGCGCAGCTCTCGGCTCCCAGTCGCGCACCTCGGGCTCGAGACTCTCGATCTCGTCGGGGCGCACATAGGGTGGATTGGACACGACGAGGTCGAACACCCCCCCGAGCGCGAGCCCGGCGTGGAAGTCGTGCTCGACGAGGCGGAGGCGGGCTCCGAGCCCGGTCGCGGCGACGTTTTCGGCGGCGAGCTCGAGCGCGGCGGAAGAGCTGTCGATCGCCGTCACCCGCGCCCCGGGGTGCTCGTCGGCGATCGCGAGCGCAATCGCTCCCGAGCCCGTGCCGACGTCGAGGACCCTCGGTCGGTCCAGGGCGCGGATCAGCTCCAGGCAGTGCTCCACGACGATCTCTGTCTCCGGACGCGGGACGAGCACGCGGGCATCGACCTTCAGCGTGAGGCGTCTGAACCCCCAGGTGCCGAGGACATAGGCGAGCGGCTCCCGGTGGCCGCGCCGCTCGACCAGCTCGTCGAAGCGGGCGTGCTCGGGATCGGTCAGCTCACGGTCGTGCTCCGAGTACAGCTGTGCCCGGCCGAGGGCGAGCGAGCCGGCGAGCAGCAGCTCCGCGTCGTTCCGCGGCGAAGGGACGCCGCGCTCCCGCAGGTACTCGGTCGCCGCTCGAAGCGCCTCGGCGAGGTTCACTCCGCGGCGGCGGTCTCCAGAGCGCGCCGGCGGGCCTCGGCCGTCAGCGCCTGGGTGATCTCGTCGAGCTCGCCGTTCAGGACGCCGTCGAGCCGGTGCACCGTGAGCTTGATCCGGTGGTCGGTGACCCGGTTCTCGGCGAAGTTGTAGGTGCGGATCTTCTCCGCGCGCTCCCCCGAGCCGATCTGGGAGCGCCGCGTCTCGGCGCGCTCCTGCGCCAGGCGCTGACGCTCGAGCTCGTACAGCCGCGAGCGAAGAACGCGCATCGCCTTCGCCTTGTTCTGCAGCTGAGACTTTTCGTCCTGGACGGCGACGACTAGGCCGCTGGGAAGATGAGTGATGCGAACGGCCGAGTCGGTCGTGTTCACGCTCTGTCCGCCCGGGCCGGTCGAGCGGTAGACGTCGGTCTTGAGGTCGTTCGGGTCGATCTCCACCTCGACCTCCTCGGCCTCGGGCATGACGGCCACGGTCGCGGTCGACGTGTGGATCCGCCCCTGGGACTCGGTCTCGGGGACTCGCTGTACGCGGTGGGTGCCTCCCTCCCACTTGAAGATGCCGTATGCGCCCTCGCCCTTGACCGCGAAGACGGCCTCCTTGAAGCCCCCCGTCTCGTTTGGGCTCGAGGAGAGCGATTCCCACTTGAGGCCGCGCCGCTCGGCGTAGCGCGTGTACATCCGGAACAGATCGCCGGCCCAGAGCGCCGCCTCGTCGCCGCCGACTCCCTGCCGGATCTCGAGGATGGCGTCCTTTGCATCCTCGGGATCGCCGGCCACGAGGGTGAGCTTCAGCTCCTCTTCGAGTCGCTCCGTCTCCTGCTCGTACTCGGCGACGAGCCCGGCGAGCTCAGGATCGCCGCGCGCGGCCTCCAGGTCCTGCAGGGCCTGGCGCCACTGGTGGGCGAGCCGGTGCGGCTGTTCGAGCTCCTTCAGCCGGCGCGCGACCTGGGCGGCCTCCTTGTGGTCGTTGTACACGGCCGGGTCGCTCATCCGCTCGTTCGTCTCGTGATAGGAGCGGTCGAGCTCGTCGACCAGCCTCTCGATCGTGGACATGAGATCTAGGGTAGACGGGCGACGCGGATCGGCGCGAGCTTCTTGACGGCCCGGTTCCCGGCGAGGTCGACCGCCGAGAGCGTGACTGCGTACCGCCCGGGACGCCGTCCGGACGCCGACCAGTACAGAGAGTGCGAGCCGCGGGACATGGTGTAGGACGAGCTGGCGCCCCCGACCGAGAGCGTGACCCTCGAGATCTTCGAGAGCCGGAACGAAATTCGCGCGGACGACTTGACCGGGCGCGACGGCACGGTCGCGCTCACGACAGGCGCCTCGGTCGTGTACCGGTCGAAACGGGTGGCGCGCGAGCTCCAGAGCGGGTCCTGCGTGGCGGCGGCGATGCGCTTGAGCAGGCCGACGACGTACAGGTGGTAGTTCAGCGGCGACTCGGGGCCGCCGAGCGCGTACAGCGACCAGGCTCCCGTGTCGAAGCGCGGGAACAGGGTGCCCGCGGTCCGGAGCATGCTGTCGGCGAGCTGGCTCGCGCCGGCATCCTGGTTCAGCCGCCCGTAGTCCGCAAGGGACAGCGCCGCCTGGAGCTGCGCGTTGAGGACGGTCAGGCCGCTGAAGCTATAGAGCCGGACCCACGGCCCGCCGGCGACGTTCTGCGTCAGCCTGGAGAGCGCGAGATAGGCCTTGCGCGCATCCGGGAGGTAGTCCTGGGCCGCGAGCGCGCGGGCGGCGACGGCCTGCGCCATCCCCGACGTCCACGGCGGGCTCCCGCCGCCGAACGGGAAGTAGTACTCCCAGACGAGCGTCCCGGCGCGCGGAATCGCGCGGTCGAGGAGCGCGCTCGAGAGCATGGCGGCATCACCGTCGTCGCCCTGGGCCATCAGCGAGTTCAGCCGCGCGAAGTTCGCCAGCGGATGGAACTGCAGTCCCTGTCCGGGGAAGGCGCGGTAGACCACTCCGTCCTGGTCGAGGATGTTCGCGCCCTCGGCGGGCATCGCGTCGCTGCCGAGATAGCGCACGTTCATGTCGAGCATCGAGAACAGCGTCAGCGCGCGGGGCGCCGTGTAAGCCTGCCACTGGCGCGCAACGTCGTGGAGCACGGCGGCGAGGTTTGACGAGCGTGAGCCCGACAGGCGGCGCCAGGACGAGGTCGAGCGGGTAAGCAGCGAGCGGTAGGTCGCGGCGTCGTCGGCGGTCATCCACTCCTGCTTGACCGCGTGCGCGATTCCCTTCTTCACGAGCGCGGCGTCGCCCCACCAGTCCGCCTTCGCCTCCGAGACAGGGAACAGAGCAACGGCCGCGAGAGCAAGGACGATCGTCCTACGGAAAATGGGCTGCATTCCGCCCCTTTTAGCGGAACTGAACTCATCTCGCAATGAACGCTTCCCGTCGCAGATCGCCACTAGCGCAAGGCGAAGCCTTGCGCTAGGCCATTACTTCAACTCGGCGCTCGTCGGGGCTGAGCCGCCCCTCCAGCTGGAGCACCTCGCGCAGGGCGCGGATCGAGACCTCGATCTGGTCGAGGCTCGGCTGTCTCGTCGTCAGCCGCTGCAGCCACAGACCGGGCGCGAGCAGCGTCATCAGGATCCGGTTGTCCGAGTGCTTGCCCGCGAAGCGGATGAGCTCGTAGGCGATGCCGGCGATCACGGGCAGGAGGAGGATCCGCGTCGTGATCAGCCAGTACCAGTGCGGCCGGCCGAAGAAGGCGAACACGAAGATCGCGATCACCATCACCCAGAGCAGGAACGCAGTTCCGCAACGTGGGTGGATCAGGCTGAAGCGCTGGACGCGCTCCGGGATGAGCTCCTCCCCCGCCTCGTAGGCGTTGATCGCCTTGTGCTCGGCGGCGTGGTACTGGAAGACCCGCTTCAGGTCGGGGAGGAGCGAGATCAGGGCGAGGTAGAGGACGAACAGCACGACCCGGATCGAGCCCTCGACGATCACGAACACTCCCGTCGTGTCGATCGGGAGCCAGTTGGTGATCAGGGCGGGCGTGACCTTGAAGAGCGCGATCGCGAAGCCGATCGCGACGACGAAGGCGAAGATGATCGCGCCGCGTGAGATCTCGGTCGAGACCTCCTCCTCGCCCTCCTCCTGCGCCGCATAGTTCGCCGAGATCGCAAGCGCGCGAAAGCCGATCGCCAGTGACTCGCCGAGCGCCATCACGCCGCGGATCACCGGGAGCCGGAAGATCAGATGCCGCGCCATCGGGGAGGAGATCGACCGGTTCAGCTGCGCGATCTCGCCGTCTCGCTTGCGAACGGCCACCGCCCAGGCGGAGGGGCCGCGCATCATCACGCCTTCGAGGACGGCCTGACCTCCAATGGGGGCGGACACGAGGGCGGGGAGGCTCTTAGCCGCGGCGCGCGGCGCCGCCGGCCTTCTCGAGGCGCCGCTGGAAGCGCTCGACGCGGCCGCCGGTGTCGACGAGCTTCTGCTTCCCCGTGTAGAACGGATGGCAGTTCGAGCAGATCTCGACGTGCAGCTCGGGCTTGGTGGACCGCACCTGGAACTCGTTCCCGCACGAGCAGCGAACGGTCGCCAGTACGTACTCGGGATGGATGTCGGGCTTCATTCTCCAGCAAGGATAGCAACGGCCGTCTCGGGGGCGACGTTGCCTCCGGAGACGACGGCCGCCACCGCTGCACCGGGCTCGAGCTCGATCTTTGCAGCCAGCAGGGCAGCCGTCGAGGCCGCTCCGGCGGGCTCGCAGGCGAGCTTCGCGCGCGCGTAGAGAAAGCGCATCGCCTCCGCGATCTCGTCCTCGGTGACGAGCACGAGCTCGTCGACCAGCTCCCGGCAGATCGCGAGCGTGTTCTCGCCGGCAAAGGGTGCGTTCAGTCCGTCCGCGATCGACCTCGGCTCGATCCGAACGGGCTCCCCGGCCTCGAGCGCAGCGTGCATCGCAGGCGAGAGCTCGGGCTCGACTCCGACGATCCTCGCCTCAGGGCGCAGACCTTCGAGAGCGACGGCGATGCCCGAGATCAGGCCTCCTCCGCCGATTGGGACGACGACCGTTCCCAGATCGGCCACGTCCTCGACGAGCTCGAGGCCGAGCGTGCCGTGGCCGGCGATCAGGTGCGGGTCGTCGAACGAGTGGACGAGCGCGCGGCCGGTCTGCTCGCGCAGCTGCTCGAGCCGCTCGAACGCCTCGGCTGGGTTGGCCGCCTCGAGGTCGACGGTCCCGCCGTACCCCCGCGTCGCCTCGAGCTTCACCTCACTCGCGCCCTGCCACATCACGACGAGGCAGTCGATCCCCTCGAGTGCCGCGCAGTACGCGAGCGACTGGGCCGCGTTGCCGGCGGAGATCGTGATCACGCCGCGCCGCTTCTCCTCTTGTGACAAATGAGCGAGCGCGTTCAGCATCCCCCGCGGCTTGAACGAGCCCGTGCGCTGGAACAGCTCTGCCTTCAGGAACGCGGGCGCGCCGAGTTGCCGCGCGAGCGTCGCGGAGCTAAAGACCGGAGTTCGGTGGAGCCGATCGCCGATCGTCTCGCGCGCGGCCGCCACGTCGTCGAAGGAAACGGCCAGGCGGGCATCCACCGGGCGGATCGTACTTCCGCCGGCCGCGCGTCACTCGACACATTCCGGGCACCCACGCGTACGGATTTGCGGGCTAGGCTCACGCCATCGGGGCGGGAGGTGGGGTTTCCCGAGGTAGACGCGTCTACCTGAATGAGGTGCGAGCCGCTACGGGACCTGGCGGAAACGCTCGGCGGGCGGCCCCGGTTCGTCGAGCCAGTCGTCGCCCTCCCCTTCGGCGGCGTGGCGATCCGCCTCCTCCGAGAGGACGCGTCGCGTCGTCGTCGGCGCCGAGGTATCCCAAGACGTACGGTCATGCGGCTTCCAGAAACGTAATCGCGAAAGCTCTCGCCGAATCATCGACCTTCCTCTCGTCCCGAGCGTAGCCGGAACACCGGGTGATCCGCGGCGTCCGGCAGCTCGCGGAAAAGCTTGCCGACCTCGCGCTCCCAGTGCTCCCGGTAGGCGGCGATGATCGGCGGCCGCTCCTCGACCGGAACCTCCTCGGCCTCGAACCTCTCGACCCGGCCGCGCCGGCGCACCTCACCCGAGCCGGAAGCGCGCAGATTCCGCACCCACTCCGTCTCGCCGCGGATCGCGACGAGGTAGCGCGACCCGCCGAGCTCGAGCACGTTGACCGGGACGGTCCGCCATTCGCCGCTGCGTCGGCCTCGAACGGCAAGCGTCGGCTTGATTCCGAGCCGCATGAGCAACGGATTCATCACACTGCTCATCACTCGTCCGGGCTTGAGGTAGGCCACCGGAGCGCGACCTACGTGAGTGTGTACTCGGGGCCCGAGCCGCCCTCGGGCGGGGTCAGCCGCCCGCCTTTGGCGGTGATCGCACCGCACTGGACGCAGTTCGACGGCGTCACTTCGAGGGACACCTCGCCGTCACCACCCCCCGCCTCGTACACCTGGGCCGGGCACATCTGTGACCACAGCTCAGCAAGCTCGCGGGGCACTCGGCGCTGGACCAGCAGATGGTCGGGTGCGTCGTCGCGCGTCTTGTTCCCGCTCAGGAAGACGCTCGAGAGCTTGTCGAAGGTCAGCTTTCCGTCGGGCTTCGGATACCTCGAAGCTCGATCCGTTCGGATCAGCTCCTGCTCGGCGTCCGGTTCCGTCCGCAACGGTCCCGGCGGAAGCTTCCCTCGAGTCGCGGTCATCATCCCCGCGAGAGCTCCTCCGACCCAGAATCCGCGCCCGAACGCCTGGCGCATGTTCCGGACCTCCTCCAGCTCCTTCCAGATGAAACTGTGGCGAACGGCGTCGTCGTACGACGCAAGCGCGCCGGGGCGCCACGGGGTCTCGCCCGGCCGCATCGCCGACGCCGCCGCCTCTGCCGCCAGGCGCCCCGACTCGACCGCATAGTGGATTCCCTTGAGCGCCGGCACGTTCACCATCCCGGCGCCATCCCCGGCGATCAGCAGGCCGGAAGCATGCAGGCGCCGCGGCAACGACAGAAAGCCCCCCTCGGGGATCGTCTTGGCGCCCCAGCCGATCCGCTCGCCGCCCATGAGGATCTCGCGCACGAGCGGGTGCGTCTTCAGCTCCTGGAGCAGATCGTGGACGGACAGCTCGACGTCGCGGTAGTCGAGGCCGACGACCATCCCGAGGGTGACCATGTCCTCCCCCATCGGATAGATGAAGGAGCCGCCGAACTCCCGGTAACGCGCCTTCAAGCGCAGCGGCCAGCCCATCGTGTGGATCACGCGATTGAGCGGCTTCGCGACCTTCCAGACCTCCTTCACCCCGAGCGCCCACACCTGCGGGTTCTCGCCCTGGAGGCCGAACCGCTGCAACGCGACGCCGGTCAGGTGGCCCTGCGTCCCCTCGGCGAGAACGGTGACACGGGCGACGATGTCCGAGCCGGCCTCGAAGGTGGACAGCTCCTCGCCGCGGCGCCCACGGCCCTTGTCGCCCGTGCGCACGCCGCGCACGATCCCGTCCGAGACGAGCAACTTGTCGGCGGCCGTCTCCGGCAGGATCGTCGCCCCTCCTTCCTCGGCCTGCTCCGCGAGCCACCGGCTCAGCTGTGAGAGCGAGGCCACCTGGTTGCCGTGGTTCTTCATCGTGGGCGGCGTGGGAATGCGGAAGGCAAGCTCGGAGGTGAGGAAGTAGACCGATTCGGCTTCGACGGGCCCGTAGAAAGGGAGCTCGTTCAGGCGCTTGCGGCCGCGGAAGAGCCGCTGTAGCCCGCGAGGATTCACCACGGCGCCGGAGACGATGTGGGAGCCGGGCTGCTTGCCCTTCTCGAGCACTGCCACGGGAACCTCGCCGAGCCGCTCGCCGAGCTTCGGGTCCTCCTCGATCAACTGTCCGAGCCGGATCGCGCACGCGAGGCCGGCCGGGCCCGCGCCCACGACCAGCACCCCAACCTCGATGCGCTCGTCCTCGGGATCGGTCGGCGCGGTGACGAAATCGGCCGGGTCGTACGGCGGCGGAAACTCGGACGGCTTCATCTCACCCGCCTTTCCGGGCACGCACGAGCTCGGTCAGCTTCGGAACGATCTGGTGCAGGTCGCCGACGACTCCGAAGTCGGAGAACTCGAAGATCGGGGCGTTGGGGTCCTTGTTGATCGCCACGATCACTCCCGAGCTCTGCATGCCGACCTTGTGCTGGATCGCGCCCGAAATGCCGCAGGCAATGTAGAGCTTGGGCGAGACCGTTCTCCCCGTCTGGCCGACCTGCGCCGCATAGGGGTACCAGCCGGCGTCGACGACCGCGCGTGTTGCCCCGACGGCACCGCCGAGCGCCTTGGCCAGGTCCTCCACGAGCTTGAAGTTCTCCGGCTCTCCGAGCCCGCGGCCGCCTGCGACGACGATGTCCGCATCCTCGATCGACGGCCCGGCACGCTCCTCGTGCGCCTGCTCGATCATCGTCGCGGCGAGCGAGAAGTCCTGGATGTCGGCCTCCAGTTCTTCCACCTCGGCGCTCCCGCCCCCGGCGACCGGATCGAAAGAGCCCGAGCGAACGAGACCGAGCCTCGGCTCGGACGTCCAGCCGACGTCGACGTAGACCGAATCGCTGAGCGCCGGCCTCTTGCCGACGAGCTTCCCATCCTCGACCGCGAGGTCGACGAGGTCCCAGTTGAGACCGGCGTCGAGCCGCGCCGCCAGGCCCGCCGCCACGTCGGCCGCGAGCACGGAGCCCGCGAACAGCACCGTGTCGATCCCCTTCTCTCGAACGAGCTTCGCCAAGGCGTCCACGCGGGGCTGCGGAAGTGGCGCCTCCAGCCTGGGATCGTCGAAGACGTAGACCTTGGCCGCGCCGAACTTCCCCGCTTCGGCGGCGAGCTCCTTGACCCCGGATCCCAGGATCACTGCCGACAGGTCGCCGTCCCCGAGCGAGGCCGCCTTCGAGAGCACGCCCAGCGAGCCCTTCTGAAGCTCGTTCTCGTGGTGCTCGAGGAAGACCAGCCTCGTCACAGGAGCTTCTTCTCGGCAAGGAAATCGGCGATCTTCTCGGCCGCGGTCCCGTCGTCCTCGATCTTCTGCGAATCGCCGCGGGCCGGAGGCTCGGCGAGCGCATAGACCTCCGTCCGCGAGCCTGCTTCGCCGAGCCGGTCGGGCTCGACTCCCAGCTCGGCGGCCGTCAGCGTCTCCTGGGGCTTCTTCTTCGCGCCCATGATCCCCTTCAGGGACGGGTAGCGCGGTTCGTTGATCGCATCGGAGACGGCAACCACCGCCGGAAGCGGCGCCTCGATCACGTCGTAGCCGAATTCCGTCTGCCGCTTCGCCCTCACCTTGCCGTCGGCGAGCGTGACCTCCGCCGCCTGCGAGATCACCGGCCGGCCCAGCCGGTCGGCCACCGCTGCCCACAGCACCGCGCCGTCCGAGTCCGACGACTGCTGGCCGAAGAGGATGAGATCCGCGCCCTCGCGCTCGAGCGCCTTGGCGAGCACGTAGCTGGTGGCAACCAGGTCGGACCCCGCCGCCGCTTCGTCGCTGACGAGCACGGCGCGGTCGGCGCCCATCGCCAGGGCGCGCCGCAGCGACTCGATCGCCTTCTCCGGCCCGAGCGAGACCAGCACGACCTCCCCGTCGCCCGTCGCCTCCTTGATCGTGATCGCCTCCTCGACGGCATGGACGTCGAACGCATTCAGCGCACCTTCCACGGAACGGTCGAGTCGCTTCGACTGCGGGTCGATCCGCTTCGGTGCGGCCGCGTCCGGGACCTGCTTCACGCAGACGGCGATCCTCACGGCCGAGACTCTAACCATCCTGCTCCAAGGTCAAATCCGCACGAAGTCGACAAGAAACCGATCCGAAACCTCTGCTAGGGTTCGGCCCTTCGAGCGCGAACCGGAGCTTTATGCGACGCCACCGGACGACAGCCCGAGGGGTTTCTCTCCTCCTTCTGCTACTCGGCCTCTCGGCCGGCGTAGCCTCGGCGCAGCCTGGAAACTCCGGCGAGGCCGAAGGCGGGACCGGGCCGATCACCAAGCCGAAGCCGGCCACGCCCAAGCCGACGACGACTCCGTCCGCCCGTGTGACCGCGAGCCGGATCGTGTTCCCCGTCGTCGGCCGCGTGCAGTACACGAACGACTTCGGTGCCCCTCGTCCGCAGGGGCCGCACCAGGGCAACGACATCATGGCGCCGCGGAAGGCGCTCGCGGTCGCCGCCGAGGCCGGCACGGTCAAGATCTGGACGAGCTCGAGCTCGGCCGGCTGCATGCTCTACCTCTATGGAAAGAGCCGCACGACGTATCTCTACATCCACCTGAACAACGACCTCACGAATCACAACGACAATCGCGGCAAGTGTGTCGCGGGCACGGCCTATGCGCCCGGGCTCAAGGACGGTCAGAAGGTCGCGGCCGGACAGCTGCTCGGCTTCGTCGGAGACTCCGGCGACGCGAACGGCGTTGCCACCCATCTCCATTTCGAGGTGCATCCTCACAACGGCAACGCGGTCAGCCCGTACAAGTTCTTGAACCGGGCGTACCGTCCGCTCTTCGCCGTCCTCCCCGGCTCGAAGTTCACCCTCTCGTTCACGGGGTCGGTCGTGTCGGCGACGCCGATCGACGACTTCTCCTCGTCGCTCAAGATCGAGGTCACGAGCCTCAGGGCGTGGCCGGGCGGCTTCCGCGTTCCGAACGTCAACCGCACGGTCACTCTCACCGTCCAGGACACGGACTCGATTCAGCAGCTGAGGACAGGCCCGACCACGGCGTCGGTGACCGTCTCGCTCCAGCGGCTCACGAGCGCCAAGAAGGGCCAGCCGTTGACGGTTACGACGGCTCCGGCTGCGTCCAAGCTCGACGCGCAGCTCGGCCGCGGCGCATTCGACGCCGCCACTGTCGTCCTGAAGCCGCCGAAATAAACCGGCCGGCGCGCTAGGCTCGGGAGCCGCGCATGAAGAACGTAATCAGCCAGAGCAGCGCCGCGATCACGGCCAGAATGAACAGCCACTTGATCACGAAGCCGAGGCCGATGAACAACGCGATGACGAGCGCAAGCACAATCAGAAGAGCCATGCGAACCGACCTTTCCGAATCAATCGGGTTGAAACCCTAACGTCCCACGAATTTCGGCTCGCGCTTCTCCACGAACGCCGCTAACCCTTCTTTCGCGTCCTTGCTCGCGAACAGGTCTCCGAAGCGATCCGCCTCGGAGGCGAGGTTCTGCGCGTGGTCGCCCTGAAGCGAGTCGTTGATCGCAGCCTTGGCCGCCGCGAGTGCGACGGGGCTCTTGGAGACAAGGAGGCGCGCCGTCTCCAGGGCCTTGTCCAGGACGGGGTCGTGCACGGCCTCGACGAGCCCGCGGCGCTCGGCCTCCTCCGCATCGACCGTCCGGCCGGTGAGGATCAGCTCCTTGGCGAAGCCGAGCGAGGTCGTCCGGGCGAGCCGCTGGGTCCCACCCCAGCCCGGGATGATTCCCAGGTTGATCTCGGGCTGTCCCAGCTTGGCCCGGGCAGACGCGTAGCGGAGGTCGCAGGCGAGCGCGAGCTCGCAGCCGCCTCCGAGCGCGAAGCCGTTGATCGCTGCGATCGTCGGCTTCGGCATGGTCTCGAGCAGCTCCGCCGCCTCGTGCCCAAGGCCTCCCCACTCGCGCGCCTCGAGCACGCTCAGGCCGCTCATGTACTTGATGTCCGCACCCGCGATGAACGCCTTCTCGCCGGCGCCGGTGAGCACGACGACCCGAACTGCCTCGTCCGCGGCCGCCTCTGCAAGCCGATCGCGGAGCGCGCGGAGCGTCTCGACGTCGAGCGCGTTCATCGCCTCCGGCCGGTCGACCGTCAGGACGGTGATGCCCCCCTCGAGCGAGGCGTCGAGAGCTATGCCGGAACCTTCTCGCGGAGGAAGCTCACGATCTCGCCGGTCGGAGCGCCCGGTGTGAAGACCTCGGCGACCCCGAGCTTCTTGAGCTCGTCCGCGTCGTCGGTGGGGATCGTCCCGCCGACGACCACGAGCACGTCCTCCGCCTCGTTCTCACGTAGACCGTCGAGGATCCGCGGGACGAGCGTCATGTGGGCTCCGGACAGAATCGAGATGCCGACTGCGTCCGCATCCTCCTGGATCGCCGTCTCGACGATCTGCTCCGGCGTCTGATGCAGGCCCGTGTAGATCACCTCCATCCCGGCGTCGCGGAGCGCCCTCGCGATGATCTTGGCGCCGCGGTCGTGCCCGTCCAGACCGGGCTTCGCGATCACTACCCTGATCTTTCCGGCCATCGTTCGGCAAGTATATGAAGGTGCACTCTGCGGCCCGTGCGGGCAAGGTAGTGGAATGAAGCTCACCATCGTCGGTTGCAGCCCGGCCTGGCCGAACGCCGGCGGGGCACAGTCGGGCTACATCGTCGAGGGGCCCGGAAAGCTCCTGCTCGACTGCGGCCCGGGTGTGCTGGCGCGCCTGCGGGAGCGCGACAACTGGCCGCAGGTCGACGCGATTGCGATCACGCATTTCCACCTCGACCACTGGGGCGATCTCGTGCCGTGGGTGTGGGGGCGGATGTACGGGCTCGGCCGCGACCTTCCGGTACCCGAGCTCTGGGTCCAGCCGGGCGGGCGCGCGGAGCTCGAGGAGTTCGGAGAACGGCTCGGGATGCGGGACATGTTCGAGCGCACGTTCACGCTGCACGAGTACGCCGAGAACGAGCCGTTCGAGGCCGCCGGGCTCGAGGTGACCGCGCTCCGCCTCCCCCACTACGCGCTCGAGACCTACGGCTTTCGCGTCTCGAACGAGCGGCACACGCTTGCGTACTCCGGCGACACCGGCCCGAGCGACCGGCTCGCCGAGCTCGCCCGCGACGTCGATCTGTTCGTCTGCGAGGCAACGCTCGAGCGCGGGGAGCTCGACGGGCAGCCGCGCGGTCACCTCGCACTCGACGAAGCGCTGGCCGCCTACGGGGCCTCAGGAGCGAGGCGGCTCCTGATCACGCACCGTCCCCAGGAGCTGCCCGTCGACGGCTCGCTCGAGCTCGCCTACGACGGACTGGAACTCGAGATCTAAGCGCTCAGGCGCGCGTCATCCAGTTGACGCGTGCGCGATGCCCTCGGTACCAGTTGACCGCCACGAATGTGGCCGGGATGATGATGATCAGGCTGAGAATGCCGAGCGGAACGAGCAGCCACACCGGGCCCTCCTTCGCCTTCGTCGTCGCCGGCGACAGGTTCGGCAGCGCGCTCTCGAAGGCGCCGGAAGTCTGAGGCGAGCCCGTCGCGGAGACATTGCTGGGCGCCGGCTGCCATTGGTCGACGAGCCAGTGGTCGGGTCCCTTGTGCAGGCTGATCAGGAAGACGAGCGGCTGCATGTGCGCTCCCTTGCGTGGGAAGAGCGCGATCTGGAAACCCACCCCGGACGAGTCCGAATAATCGAGCGCCCACTTCTTGTTCGGACCGGCCGGATAGAAGACGACGGGGATGTTCCCCGAGTCCCACTGCTCACGGGTGAATCCCTGGCGAAGCTCCGGCGCAGCGAGCTCCCATGAGTCGTCCAGGTGCTTGCGAACGACGGCCGTGTCGATGAACCTGACCGCGACACCGAGGGCTGCCGCCTTGTCCTGCACCCCGAGCTGGGTCTTCTTGGGCTCGGGCTTGAAGTGAACCGGCCCGCCGTTCGCGACTGGCTCCTTCTCGGCGGTGTTGGGCCAGATCAATCCGACCGCGACCGCTCCGCCCGCAACAATCGCCACCGCCGAAAGCCACAGCAGGCGGCGTCGCCATCGGTACGAAGCGAGAACGCCCTTCAACCCGCCTCAGAGGATAGCCCGTGGCGGCGTCGGCACGTCACGTTCTAGGGCGCCGGGACCCCGGGGCCGCCGAGCACGTTCCAGTAGTCGACCACCCAGTGCCTGTGATAGAGCCGCAGGCCCATCAGAAACTGCTGCGGCCGCAACTTGGCGCTCTTCTTCGGAACGAGGACGAGCTCGAGCTGCGCCTCGTTCCGACGGGAGTAGTCGACCTTGAAGGTCGTGTCCTTGAGGCTCACGACCGGGTACTGGGCGACCGGAATGTTCCCCGTTTCCCACTGCTTCAGGGTCAGCCCCTGCCGCAGCTTCGGGTGCGTGAGGTTGTAGGACTCCGCGAGATGTCTGCGCGCGACGGCGGTGAGGATGAACTTCCCTGCGACCTTGCGCGCGGCCTGGGAAAGCGGAATCTGCTTCGTCGGCTCGGTGGGGATCTTCGCCGGCGTGCTCGAGAGACCGGGCTCCTTCTCGGCCGTGTTGGAGAAGTAGACGCCGAGCACGGCCCCGATCCCCGACAGGAGGATGGCGGCCGAGACCCACGGCAGCAGCAGCTTGAACCGCCGGGAGGTGACGAACCGCTTGAGGGAATCCATCGTCCCTATGGTGCCTGGACCGGCACATGCCCGACCGGCTGCCAGGCGTCGACCGTCCAGTGCTTGCCGTACGTCCTCAGTCCCATCAGGAGTCAGGCACTCCGGGGCCGCCGAGTACGTTCCAGTAGTCGACCACCCAGTGCTGATGAAACTTCCGCAGGCCCATCAGGAACTGCTGCGGCCGCTCCTTGGCGGTCTTCTTCGGAACGAGGACGAGCTCGAGCTGCGCCTCGTTCGGATAGGAGAGGTCGACCTTGAAGTTCGCGTCCTTCAGGTTCTTGCCGACCGGGAAGTAGGCGACCGGGATGTTGCCTGTCTCCCACTGCTTCAGAGTCAGCCCCTGACGCAGCTTCGGATGCGTGAGGTTGTAGGACTCCTTCAGGTGCCTCCGCGCGACGGCGGTCAGGATGAACCTGCCGGCCACCCGCCGCGCCGCCTCGGGAAGCGGGATCTGCTTGGATGCGGTCTTCGGCAGCGCCACCGGCTTGTTCGAGAGCCCTGGATCCTTCTGGGCCGTGTTCGAGAAGTAGACGCCGAGGACGGAGCCGATCCCCGCCAGGAGGACAGCCGCCGACAGCCAGGGCAGCAGCTGCTTGGTCCGGCGTGAAGTTGCGAAGCGCTTGAGGGCGTCCATCGGGGTCCTGAGTGAATAGACGTTCGAGGGCGAGCGGAAGTTAGAAGACCGGCGCGTAAGCGCCTGTCCGCGCAGCGGACCAGTGGAGGGGGTCTGGGGGAACCGGGAGGTTCCCCCAGGAATCTAGAAGACGGGAGTCTCCCTCCACACACCCCAGGTCTCCCGGAGCGCGTCGCACATCTCGCCCATCGTCACATAGGCCCTGGCCGCATCCACGATCAGCGGCATCAGGTTGACGTCGTCGCGGACCGATGCCTCCTTTAGCCGGGCGAGCGACGCCTCGACGGCCGAGGAGTCGCGACGGTCGCGGAGTCCCTTGACCCGGTCGATCTGCTTCTGCTCGAGCGCCGGGTCGATGCGGAGAAGGTCGAGCTCGCGCTCCTCGTCCAGCTCGTACTGGTTGACGCCGACGACGATCCGCTGCTTCGCCTCGACCTCGGACTGGTAGCGGAAGGAGGCGTCCGCGATCTCCCGCTGGAAGAAGTTCTCCTTGATCGCCGGAATCACGCCGCCGAGGCGCTCGATCCGGTCGAAGTAGTCGTACGCCTCCGCCTCGAGCCGGTTCGTCAGGTCCTCGAGGTAGTAGGAGCCGCCGAGCGGGTCGATCGTGTTGACGACCCCGGTCTCGTGCGCGATCACCTGCTGGGTGCGGAGCGCGAGCCGTACGGCGTCCTCGGTCGGGAGCGCGAGCGCCTCGTCGAAGGAGTTCGTGTGCAGCGACTGAGTGCCGCCGAGGACGGCGGCGAGCGCCTCGAGCGCGGTGCGGACGATGTTCACCTCCGGCTGCTGGGCAGTCAGCGACACGCCGGCCGTCTGCGTGTGGAAGCGCATCAGCCACGAGCGCGCGCTCTTGGCACCGTAGCGCTCGCGCAGCTCGCGGGCCCAGATCCGGCGCGCGGCCCGGTACTTCGCGATCTCCTCGAAGAAATCGACGTGCGCGTTGAAGAAGAAGGAAAGCCGCGGCGCGAAGTCGTCGACGTCGAGGCCGCGCTCGATGCAGGCATCGACGTAGGCGAACCCGTTCGCGAGCGTGAAGGCGAGCTCCTGGACGGCATTGGATCCGGCCTCGCGGATGTGGTAGCCGGAGATCGAGACCGGATGCCAGCGGGGGAGCTCCTGCGAGCAGAACTCGATCATGTCCACCACGAGCCGCATCGAGGGCTCGGGCGGGAAGATCCACTCCTTCTGCGCGATGTACTCCTTGAGGATGTCGGTCTGGATGGTTCCGCGCAGCCGGTCGCGCTGGACGCCCTGCTGCTCCCCCACGCAGACGTAGAACGCGAGCAGCATCGCCGCCGGCGAATTGATCGTCATCGAGGTGGAGACGTCGCCGAGCGGAATCCCGTCGAAGAGCGTCTCCATGTCCGCGAGCGAGTCGATCGCCACGCCCTCGCGGCCGACCTCTCCGAGCGAGCGCGGATGGTCCGAGTCGTACCCCATCAGCGTCGGCATGTCGAACGCGGTCGACAGCCCCGTCTGCCCGTGGTCGAGCAGATAGCGGAAGCGGTCGTTCGTCTCCTCCGCGGTACCGAACCCGGCGAACTGGCGCATCGTCCAGAGCTTGCCTCGGTACATCGAGGGATAGACGCCGCGGGTGAAGGGATGGACGCCCGGATAGCCGAGGTCGCGCTCGTAGTCGATATCGACGTTGTCGGGCGTGTACAGCGGCTCGTTGTCCAGCCCGGAGATGGTGGAGAAAAGCTCGCCCTGCCGCTCTGGGGTCGCCTCGTAGAGCTCTTCCTGCCAGGCCTCCGTGCCGCTCAGCTCGGATCGCCGGTCTTCGGTCGTCGCCATCGGCTTGATTGTAGGCGTGCGGCATAGACCACTGACCCGGCGGCCAGGACGCCGGCACCCGGGGCCACGGATGTCCACGGCAGGCTGAAGGCGACGGTGAGGCATCCCACGAGCCCTGCCACGGCCAGGAGTCGCAGCCAGGGCCGGGCGAGCGTGAACGCCGATGCGTTGGCGATCGCGTAGTAGACGAGGACGGCAAAGGACGAGAAGCCGATCGCATGCCGGAGGTCGAGCGTCGCCGCGAGCACGGCCACGACGGCGCCGACGGCGACCTCCGCGACCCAGGGCACGCGGTGGCGTGGATGAACCGTGGCGAACGCGTGCGGCAGCTCGCGGTTCGCCGCCATTGCGAAGGCGGTCCTGCCGATGCCGGCGATCAACGACAGCAGCACGCCGAGACAGGCGATCGCGGCGGCTACGCGGACGAGCGGCGTCAATTCGTCCAAGCTCCCGGCCTTGACAGCGGCCGCGAGCGGCGCCGCTGCGTGGGCGAGCCGTGTCGGGCCGAGCACCGTGAGAACGGTCACTGCGACAGCTGCGTAGACGGCGAGCACGATCCCGAGCGCGAGGGGGATCGCCTTCGGGATCGTCCGCTCCGGCGCCACCACCTCTTCGCCGAGTGTCGCGATCCGCGCATAGCCGGCGAAGGCGAAGAAGAGCAGGCCCGCCGCCTGCAGGATCCCGTAGGCGCCCGTCCCGGTCACGGGCCGCAGGTGATCCGCCTCGGGATGGTCTCCTGCGAGCGCGGCGACGACCGCGAGCAGGAGCCCGGCCAGCACGACGGCGACGATCACGCGCGTCAGGCCCGCTGTTCTCTGGATCCCCAGCGTGTTCACGGCGGTCAGGACGACGACGGCGGCAACGGCGACGGGGCGCTCGGCTCCGGGCGCGGCATACGCAGCGAACGTGATCGCCATCGCGGCGCAGCTCGCGATCTTTCCGACCACGAAGCCCCACCCCGCCAGGAACCCGAAGAACGGGCCGAGGCGTTCCCGCCCGTAGACATAGGTGCCGCCCGCCTGCGGATAGAGCGCGGCCAGCTGGGCCGATGAAGTCGCGTTGCAGTAGGCGACGAAGGCGGCGACCCCCAGCGCGAGCAGGATCCCAGAGCCCGCGGCCCGGGCGGCGGGTGCGAAGGCGGCAAAGACGCCGGCTCCGAGCATCGCCCCGAGACCGATCACGACGGCGTCGCCGGTCCCGAGCCGGCGGGCGAGCCGGGAGTGGGCCTCCCCGGGCGGCTCTCCGCGGCGAGTCATTGGACGCCAGTTGTTGCCGTCTCGCGTCTGGCCCGGGAGGGGGTGCTCGCGGGGGAACCAGGGGGTTCCCCCGCGAATGGAGGCGCCGACCGGCGTGCACGGGCGGCGCCGTTCACAGCGCTACCGGCTCGCGCCGGGCTTCCAGAGCGGCTCCTCCCGGCCGGCGTTGGCCGCGCGCGCGAGGATGAAGAGAAGGTCGGAGAGCCGGTTCAAGTAGACGAGCACGAGCGGGTTGAGCTCGAGCTCCTGCGACGCCAGCAAGACCTCGCGCTCGGCCCGCCGGCACACGGTGCGGGCGACGTGCAGCCGGGCGGCGGTCTCGGTCCCCCCGGGAAGGACGAAGCTCTTCAGCTCCGGCAGGTCGGCGTTCAACGAGTCGCACTGACGTTCGAGCTCGTCGATAGCAGCCTGCGTCACGCGCAAGCGTCCATCGCCCACGCCGTACGGGACGCTGAGATCGGCGCCGACGTCGAACAGCTCGTTCTGGATCCGCTCGAGGAGCGGGCGAAATCCCTTGGGCAGATCGACGGCGAGCACGACGCCGAGCTGGGCATTCAGCTCGTCCACCGCGCCGAAGGCGCCGATGCGGCAGTCGAGCTTCGAGACACGGGAGCCGTCGCCGAGACTCGTCTCGCCGGCGTCGCCGCCGCGCGTGTAGATACGGGTCAGACGGACCGGCTCATCGGGCTTCCGGCTCATGTGCGTAGATTACGGCGATGATCCGACGCGCAACGCAACGCGACGCCACGGAGGTCAGCCGCGTGTTCGTCGCGGCCCGCGACGAGATGAGCTATCTGCCGGTGATCTCCGGCGAGCACCGGTCACTGCTCGGCGGCTGGTTCATCGACCGTGGTCCGATCTGGGTCGCCGAAGAAGATGGCCGCGTCGTCGGTTTCAGCGGTGTCAAGGACGAAGAGCTCACGCATCTCTACGTCGATCCGGTCGCGCAAGACCGGGGCATCGGCTCGTCCCTGATGGAGCACGCGAAGACGGTGAGCCCTGAGCGCCTCGAGCTGTGGGTGTTCCAGAAGAACGAAGGCGCGCGCCGCTTCTACGAGCGGCACGGCTTCCGGCTCGCGAAGCTGACGGATGGGTCGGGCAACATGGAGAAGGAGCCGGACGCGCTCTACGAATGGACACCCGGGAAGTAGCTCCCGGGCTCTGGTACTGGACCGCACCGCACCGGAACTGGCGCCCGGGGGCGGACTGGCCTGAGGCCGTCGGTTGCGTCTATTACGAGGCGCCCGACGCCGTCGTCCTGATCGACCCGCTGCTCCCCCGCGGCGAAGAGGGGAAGTTCCTCGAGCACCTCGACCGCGACGTCGAGCGGACCGGAGTGCCGGTAGTGATCCTGCTGACCGCGCCGTGGCACGAGCGCGACGCACCGCTGCTCGCCGAGAGATACCGCACATCGCGTGAGGTTGGCCGGCTGCCGGAGGGAATCGAGGTCTTCGTCCCGGGCGGACAGGACGAAGGCCAGGTCGCGTTCTTCATCCGGCCGCACCGGGCGCTCGTCGTCGCCGAGTTCCTGATGGGCGACGGCGCGGGCGGGCTGCGCGTCTGCCCGTCGCCTGCGCTTATAGATCGCGACGCATTCGATAAGTCCCTGCGCGACTTGCTCGAGCTCCCAGTCGAGCGAGTGCTCGTCTCCCACGGCGAGCCGGTTCTCACCGAAGGCAGCCGCCGGCTCGTCGAGGCGATCCGAGCTTCGTAGTACACGCTTGCGTGATCCCAGCACCTAGTCTCGTGTTTTTAAACACAAGACCCGAAGGCGTTGGATCGGCGGGTCAGCCGGGCGAACGGCTGGCCCAGGCGTCCAGCTCGACCTTGAACGCTGGCGTCGCGAGCGACGCCACATAGAGAAGCGTCATGCACGGACGGTGATCGCCCAGCTTGGCCGAGATCGCCGCACGCCGCCGCTCCGCGTCCACCTCGCCGACGAAGTACAAGGTCAGCTTGACCAGATCGCCCCAGTCCATCCCCGCCGCCACCAGGTTGCGCCCGACGTTCTCCAGCGCAAGCTCGAGCTGCGCGATCGGGTCGTCGGGGACGTTCCCCTCCGTGTCGATCCCGACCTGGCCCGAGAGCGCGAGCAGACGCTCGTCTCCGCTGAGCTCGACTTGGTGCGTGTAGGCCGCAAGCGGCGGGAACACGTCCGGCGGATCGCGAAAGGTCTTCAACCCTGCGCCAGTGCCTGCTTCCGCAACCCGAGCACGGAGCGGGCGATCACGAGCCGCTGGATCTCGCTCGTCCCCTCGTAGATCTCGGTGATCTTGGCGTCGCGATAGTAGCGCTCGACCGGAAACTCCTTGGTGTAGCCGTACCCCCCGAAGATCTGGATCGCCTCGGCAGTCTGCCGCCGCGCCATCTCCGAGGCGAACAGCTTCGCCTTCGCCCCCTCCTCCGTGTGTGGCCTGCCCTCCTGCTTCAGCCAGGCGGCGCGGTGGACGAGGAGGCGCGCAGCGTCGATCTCGGTCGCCATGTCGGCGAGCTTCCACTGGATCGCCTGGAAGTCGGCGATCCGCTGCCCGAACTGGCGCCGCTCGAGCGAGTAGGCGCGGGCCGCGTCGTAGGCCGCCTGCGCGATGCCGAGCGCCTGCGTCGCGATCCCGATCCTCCCCCCGTCGAGCGTGCCCATCGCGACTGCAAATCCCTTCCCTTCCTCGTGCAGCATCCGGTCGGCGTCGACGTGCGCGTCCTCGACGACGATGTCGTTGGTCACCGAGGAGTTGAGGCCAAGCTTCTCTTCCTCGCGTGTAACTCGTATGTGGTCAGCGTCGAGGATGAACGCCGACACCCCTCGGGCTCCGGGGGTGTCCGGATCGGTGCGCGCGAACAAAAGGAACGTCCCCGCCTGGCTACCGTTCGTGATCCACTGCTTCGCGCCCGAGATGCGCCAGCCGCCGTCCTCCGGGGTCGCGGCCGTACGCAGCGAGCCCGCGTCCGAGCCGGCCTCCGCCTCGGTCAGCGCGAACGCGCCGATCGCCTCCCCGCGGGCGAGCGGCGGGACAAACCGGCTCTTCTGCTCCTCTGTCCCGAAGGTCAGGATCGGAAGCGTGACCGCGCTCGTGTGGACTGCGACGGTGACCCCGACGCCGGCATCCGCGCGCGACAGCTCTTCGAGCACGAGGATGTAGGAGAGGAAGTCGGCGCCGGCGCCCCCGAGCTCCTCGGGGATGCAGACGCCCATCAGCCCGAGCTCGGCGAGCTTCCCGAACAGATCGCGTGGGAAGCGGTGCTCGCGGTCCCATTCGGCCGCGTACGGCTCGATCTCGGCCTCGGCAAACTCGCGCGCGAGCGCCCTGATCTCGCGCTGATCCGGGCTCAGCTCGAAGTCCACCCGCGCACTATAGTCGGGGCGATTTGCGCTTCCCGGCCGCGCTCGCCCTGCTCGCCGTCCTGGCTCTCCCGGCCGGTTGCGGAGGCAGCTCGAGCTCGCCCGAGAGCGTCGTCCGCGCCTGGAGCGACGCCCTCAACGCGGGCGACAACGAGCGCGCCGCGAGCCTGTTCGCGGAGGGGGCCGAGGTCGTGCAGCCGGGCCGGGTCCTGTTCCTGCGAACTCACGCGCAGGCGGTCGGCTTCAACTCCGGCCTTCCCTGTTCCGGCAAGATCATCTCCATGTCCACGATAGGAGACACGACGACCGTGACGTTTCTGCTCGGCAACCGGAAAGCGAGCCGATGCGACGCGCCGGGAGGTCGGGCGGTCGCCGCGTTCGAAGTCCACCACGGCAAGATCGTGCTCTGGCACCAGCTCCCGGCCCCGCCGCCACAACCGGCCCCGGCGGTCTAGTGTGAGCGAGACGCTGGCCTGGAGCGTGTACTCCGACCCGGAGGTGCTCGCACTCGAGCGCCGCCGCATTTTCGAGCGCTCGTGGCAGTACGCGGGTCATCTCGGACAGGTGGAGCAGCCGGGCGACTACTTCGCCTGCGCCGCCGGCCATGTCCCGGTCGCGGTCGTGCGCGACGAGGACGAAGAGCTGCACGCCTTCCTCAACGTTTGCCGCCATCGCGGCTCCGAGGTCGTCCGCGGGAGCGGGAACCGGAAGACCCTCCAGTGCGGGTACCACGCTTGGACCTACGGGCTCGACGGCTCCCTGCGCAGCGCTCCGCGATCCGAGCGCGAGCCCGGCTTCGATCCCGAGGGACTGTCCCTCCTGCCCATGCAGATCGAGACCCTCGGGCCGTGGATCTTCGTCAACCCGGACACCGACGCACCGCCGCTGAGCGAGATCGCCGGCGGGATCGCGGAGTCGCTCGCCTCGGGCGGCATCGAGCCCGACTCGCTCGTCTTCCACCGCCGGATCGACTTCGGGCTCGAGGCCAACTGGAAGGTCGTGATCGAGAACTACCTCGAGTGCTACCACTGCCCGACAGCGCATCCGGACTTCAGCCGAGCTGTCGACGTCAACCCGGACCGCTACGAGCTCCACACAGCCGAGTGGTCGTCGAGCCAGTACGGCCGCGCTCGGAACGGCGGCGAGCCGATCGACGTGGGGCAGTTCCACTACCTCTGGCCGAACACGCGCATCAACGTCTTCCCCGGCCCGCCGAACCTCTCGATCGGCCCTGCCCTCCCGCTCGGGCCCGAGCGCACCGCGGGCTTCTTCGACTACTTCTTCACCGAGGACGTGCCACTCGACGCCAGGGAGGAACTGATTGCGTTCGACAGCCAGGTCGGAAGCGAGGACCGGGCGCTCATCGAGTCAGTCCAGCGAGGGATGCGCTCGGGGCTGCTCGACCACGGGACGCTGATGCCCGAGAGCGAGCGGCTGATCGCGCACTTTCAAGCGCTCGTCGGTCGTACGCTTCGGGGGTCGGGAGCGGAGCCAGGCAGAAGCCTGGCACCGCGCGCCCCGGCTGATCAGCCGTAGTCGTAAAAGCCGGAACCAGACTTTCGCCCCAACTTGCCGGCCTCGACGTGCTCGCGGAGGAGAGGGCAGGGAGCGTACTTATCGTCCCCGAGGCCCTCGTACAGGACCTCCATGATCGCCACACACGTGTCGAGGCCGATCAGGTCGGCGAGCGCGAGCGGGCCCATCGGATGCGCGAAGCCGAGCTTCGCGATCGTGTCGATCGCCTCCGCCTCGGCGACGCCGTCGTGCAGCGCCCAGACCGCCTCGTTGATGAACGGCATCAGGATCCGGTTGGAGACGAACCCGGGGAAGTCGTTCGCGACTGCCGGCGTCTTGCCCAGGTCGCGGGCGAGCTCGGTGATCGCCTCGGCGGTCTCGTCCGAGGTCTCGTGACCCCGGACGATCTCGACCAGCCCGAGCACCGGGACCGGGTTGAAGAAGTGCATCCCGATCACAGCCTCGGGTCGGCCGGTGGCCGCCCCGAGGCTAGTAATGGGGATGGAGGACGTGTTGGAGCCGAGAATCGCGTGCGGTGGCAGGATCGCGTCAGCGCGGCGAAAGATGTCCTTCTTCACATCTGCGTCCTCGACTACCGCCTCGATCATCAGGTCGGCGGGCACGAGATCGTCGGCCGGTTCGACCCGAGCTAGCACCTCGTCCGGATCGGGCCCGCCCTTCTCCGCGAGCTTCCCGAGGCTCTTGCGCATCGTCTCCAGGCCGCGGTCGAACGCGCCCGGCACCGAATCGTGCAGCGACACGCGTCGCCCGGATGCGGCGACGACCTGCGCGATCCCGGCGCCCATCTGCCCCGCGCCGACGACGAGAACGTGCTCGAACCGCACAGGCGGGAGCTTACTTCTCGATTTGATATCATTTCTGTACTTATGCTCAGTGCAGATCTGCTAAGAGAGGCGCGCTTGCGAGCTGGGCTGACCCAGGCCGAGCTGGGCCGGAGGGTCGGCCGCTCGCAGTCGCAGATCGCCCGCTGGGAGCGCGGCGACGTCAAGCCCAGCCTGGAGACGCTGCGAGACCTGATCCGCGCGTGCGGGCTCGAACTCGGGTTCCGGCTTGCCAACTACGACGACTCGTACCTCTCTCACATCCATAGCCAGCTTGAGCTCTCGCCCGCCGAGCGCGTTGAGCACATGGAGCGCGTGGCAGGCGTGCAGCTCGACCTGCGCGAGCGGATGCGAGCACATGCCGCAGGCTGAGCGACCCTACGATGCCTCGGCGATCATCAGCGCGCTGCAGGAGCGTGGCGTGAGATTCGTGGTGATCGGAGCGGTAGCCGCGATCGCGCACGGGTCGCCCCTTCCGACTGAGGACATGGACGTCACGCCCGATCGGTCCGAGGACAATCTCGACGCGCTCGCAGCCGCGCTCACCGATCTGGACGCAAAGCTTCGGACCCCCCAGGGTCCAGTCGACTTCCCTATCGACGCACGGATGCTGGCGGCGAACGCGATGTGGACCCTCAGCACGCGCGTCGGGGACCTCGATCTGGTCTTCGAGCCCGCCGGCACAGGCGGCTACGACGATCTGCGGCGAAACGCACTCGAGCTCGATCTGGGCTCAGGCACACCGGCGCTCGTTGCATCGCTTTCGGACGTCATTCGCTCGAAGGAGGCAGCGGGCCGTCAAAAAGATGTCGCCCAGCTCCCCGCACTTCGCCAGACGCTCGAGATCGTCCGCCAGCGCGAACAGGAAGAACGCTAGACCTCGAGAAGAATGGCGTCCCCCTGCCCGCCACCGGAGCAGATCGCCGCGAGGCCGAGCCCCCCGCCGTTGCGGCGCAGCTCGTGGATCATCGTGCCGAGGATTCGGCCACCGGAGGCGCCGATCGGGTGTCCGAGCGCGACCGCTCCGCCGTTCACGTTCACGCGCTCCGGGTTCGCGCCGAGCATCTTCGTCGAGTGCAGCACGACCGAGGAGAACGCCTCGTTCAGCTCGACGCGCTCGACGTCGTCGATCGTCTTCCCCGCCTTCTCGAGCGCCAGCGTCCCCGAGGCGGCCGGGGTGCGCGCGAGATAGGCGAACTCGTCCGCGACGTAGGCCTGCGAGACGATCGTCGCCAGCACCTCGAGTCCGCGCTTCCGGGCAAACTCCTCGCTCGTGACGACGAGCGCCGACGCACCGTCGTTGACGCCGGGCGCGTTGCCCGCGGTCGTCGTCCCCTCTGGATCGAACACGGGCTTCAGCTTCGCGAGCTTCTCGTAGGACGTGTCGCGGCGAGGCCCCTCGTCTACCGAGATGCCGTCGACCGAGACGATCTCAGGCTCGAACAAGCCCGCGTCGATCGCCTTGACCGCGCGCTCGTGCGAGCGCAGCGCCCACCGGTCCTGTTCCTCGCGGGCGATGCCGAGCTCACGGGAGACAAAGGAGGCCTGCTGGATCATGTGCCGCTTGTCGAAGGTCGAGATCAGCCCGTCGTGCGTCATCAGGTCGATGAGCACCCCGTCGCCGAGCCGGTAGCCGAAACGCGCCTTCTTGAGCGCGTACGGCGCGTTCGACATCGACTCCATCCCCCCGGCGACGATCACCTCGTGGTCGCCCGCGCGGATCATCTGATCCGCCATCCCGACGGCTCGAACGCTCGAAGCGCAGACCTTGTTGATCGTATCGGCCCCGATCTCGACCGGCAGGCCCGCCCCGATCGCAGCCTGACGCGCCGGCGCCTGGCCGGCGGCGGCCTGCAGCACCTGGCCCATGATCACGTACTCGACCTCGTCGTTCTCGACGCCCGCGCGGTCGAGCGCTCCGCGGATCGCGATCGCACCGAGTTTCGTGGCCTCGTAGCCGGCGAGCGAGCCGCCGAGCTTGCCGAACGGCGTCCGGGCCGTGGCGACGATCACGGAGCGAGTCATGAAATGAGCCTAGCGAGCCGCCCCTAGGGCGCCATCTCGTCCATCCGGTCCATCCGCACCATGCTCGGCGCCTTCGCGGGGTCGGTCAGGCCGAGAACGCTCCCGGGCGAGACGGCGATCCAGATTCCCAGGCCGACGAACGCCAGCGCGAACACGCGCGAGAGCCGGAGGCCGTGCGGGAAGATCTTCTCCGCGAAGATCACTCCTGCGATCACGGCCATCCAGAACAGACTCATCACCCCGAGCGCGAACAGGATCACCATCAGCCCCCAGCAGCAGCCGACGCAGAAGGCCCCGTGCTCGAGCCCCATCCGCAAGGCGCCGAGCCGCCCGTTCCTCCAGCCGTGCAGGATGAAGTGCATCGGCCCGCGGCAATGGCGTAGACAGACCTCCTTGAGCGGCGTCAGCTGGTAGAGGCCAGCCGCGATCACGGCGCCGCCCGCGACGTACGGGCCGGCACGATCCCACGCCAGCCAGCCGGTCCCGGCGGCGGCGACCGCGCGGTAGACCCCATAGGCCAGCAGGCCGTAAGCCGTCCAGGCCGCCAGGTAGCCGGCGACAAAGATCCACGTCGGCACGAACGCGGCCCGTCTCTGCTCGTACCGCCCACGCGAGACCTTCGCGAACACGAGCACCATCGGCATCACCGACGGCAGCATCATCGCCGCCATCATCGTCACCCAGATGCCCACGAACCATCCGAGACCCCCGAGATCGGTACCCGGACCGGCGTCCATCCCCTTCATACGCTGGACGGTCACGATCCAGGTCGCAAGCACCGCTCCGACCAAAATCGCAGTCACCAAGACCGGGTTCAGAGAACGCAGCGGCGAGGGACGGTCGACTGCATGGCTGCTCACGAGCGGCTGGACGATACCGCCTGACCCGCGGACTTGTTCGACACCTTGTTGCCATCCCGGCAAGGTGGTACGTTACGCGCGCTTTTTGGCAACCCGGTGACCGGAGGTCGAGGAGGGGGCGGCGAGCATGAAGCACTTGTTCGAGAACCACGATCTTTCGACTTCGAGCTGCGGCGACCTGATCGAGGTCACCGACGACGTGCTCCAGGCTGTGGAGCGGAGCGGGGTGGAAAACGGGATGGCGGTGGTCTACTCGCCGCACACCACCTGCGCGGTGCTGATCAACGAGCGCGAGAGCGGGTTCATGAAGGACTTCCAGGACATGCTCGACTCGCTCGTGCCCGCGGAGGGCCCGTACTACCGCCACGACGACATGTCCATCCGCACCGAAGGCCTCGAAGACGACCCGCACGAGTTCCCCAACGGCCACTCGCACTGTCGAGCGGCGCTCCTCGGCTCGGCCTCCCAGGCGATCCCGATCGTGGACGGCAAGCTTCTCCTCGGCCGGTACCAGAGTGTCTTTTTCTGCGAGCTCGACCGCGCGAAACCGCGGAAGGTGTTCATTCAAGTAATGGGTGACTGATGGCGGCGACCCGCACTCGCGGCGCCGGCTCCTCGACAACTCCGCCCAACGGCGGCCCACCGGCCCAAGTCCCCACCCGCGTGGAAGTGATGCCGAAGGCCTCGGCCGAGAACTTCACCGTCGCCTCGCTGCTGCTTCCGCCGTCCCAGCGTCGCGCCCTGCTCGGGATCTACGGGTTCGCGCGCCTCGTCGACGACGCGGGCGACGAGGCCCCGGGTGACAGGAAGGCTCTGCTCGACTGGATCGAGGACGACGTCGGCCGGATGTTCGCCAGCCGGCCGATTCACCCGCTGCTGCGGCGCCTGGCTCCCTCCGCACGAGAGTTCGGCTTTCCGAAGCGTCCCTTCCTGCGGCTGATCGCGGCCAACCGCCAGGACCAGGAGATCTCCCGCTACCAGACCTACGACCAGCTGGCGGCGTACTGCGACCTGTCGGCCAACCCGATCGGCGAGCTCGTCCTGCACGTCTTCCGCGCTGCGACGCGCGAGCGCGTCCATCGCTCCGACGCCGTCTGCACCGGGCTCCAGCTCGCCGAGCACTGGCAGGACGTCGGCGAGGACTTCCGGCGCGGCCGCGTCTACCTGCCGCTCGAGGATATGGAGCGCTTCGGCGTCGGCGATGACGATCTCGCGGGAACGCAACCGAGCGACTCGCTGCAGCAGCTGCTCGCATTCGAGGTCGAGCGTGCCCGCCGGCTGCTCGACCAAGGGTTCGCGCTCGTTCGCTCGCTCTCCGGCCTGGGCAAGCTCGCGGTCGCCGGCTACGTCGGCGGCGGCCGCGCCGCACTCGACGCGATCGAGCAATCCGGCTACGACGTCCTCCGGACCGCGCCCAAGGCCTCGGGCCCTGCACGGCTCGCCGCCACCGTCCGGGTGCTTCGCGAAAGCTGACGATGACCGTCTCCGCCGCCGAATGGGGATACCAGTACTGCCAGGACGTCACGCGGCGCGAGGCGGCCAACTTCTACTACGGAATCCGCCTCCTCCCCAAGAACCGCCGCGGCGCGCTCTGCGCGATCTACGCGCTGGCGAGGCGCGTCGACGACATCGGCGACGGTACCTGGGCCGAGGACGAGAAGCTGCGCCTGCTCGAGCGGGAGCGCAGGAGCCTCGACTCGATCGAGGCCGCGTACGACGATCCGGTGCTCGTCGCACTGGCGGACGCCGCCGCGCGTTATCCGATTCCCGTCGATGCCTTCGGCGACCTGATCGACGGCGTCGAGATGGACGTACGCGGAACGATCTACCGCACGTTCTCGGACCTGTTGCCCTACTGCCGGCGGGTCGCCGGGGCGATCGGGCGCCTCTCCCTCGGCGTCTTCGAGACGAACGAGCGCGAGGCGGCGGCCGTCTACGCCGACGACCTCGGGGTCGCGTTCCAGCTCACGAACATCCTCCGGGACATCTACGAGGACCTCGAACGCGGACGCGTGTACCTGCCCGCGGAGGAGCTTGAGCGCTTCGGCTGCGATCTCGAGGCCCCGGACGAGCGCGTCGAGGAGCTGATCCGCTTCCAGGCGGACCGCGCGCAAGCGTGGTTCGAGTCGGGATTGAGGCTGCTGCCCCTGCTCGACCGCCAGAGCGCAGCCTGCGTCTCGGCGATGGCCGGTATCTACCGGCGCCTGCTCGTCCGCATCGAGCGCCGGCCCGAGCTCGTCCTGCGCGGCCGCGTCTCGCTGCCGGCGTGGCAAAAGGGATGGGTGGCGGTCAGAAGCCTCGCTGCGGTCGGACCATGAACGTCGTCGTCGTGGGAGGAGGGCTGGCCGGGATGGCAGCGGCGCTCGAGTGCGCCGACGCAGGCGCGGACCTGACGCTGCTCGAGGCGCGTCCACGCCTCGGCGGCGCGACCTTCTCGATCCGGCGGAACGGGCTCTGGATGGACAACGGCCAGCACGTGTTCCTACGCTGCTGCACCGACTACCGTCGCTTCCTCGAGCGGCTCGGCGTGACCGCCGACGCGACGCTCCAGGACCGGCTCTCGATCCCGATCGTCGCGCCCGGGGGACGGGTCGCCCGCCTGCGGCGCGCCCCCCTCCCCGCTCCGCTTCACCTGCTGCCGGCGATTGCGCGCTACAGCTTCCTCTCGCCGCGAGAGCGCCTCGGGGTGGCCAGGGCTGTGCGGCCGCTCTCGCGACTCGACCTCGCCGACCCGAGCCTCGATCGGCGCACGTTCGGCTCCTGGCTCGCCGAGCACGACCAGTCCGCTGCCTCCGTCGATGCACTCTGGAACCTGATCGTGCTTCCCACCGTCAACCTCCCGGCGGCCGAGGCCTCGCTCGCGCTCGCCGCCAAGGTCTTCCAGACGGGGTTGCTCGAAGCGGCCGACGCCGGTGACATCGGCTACGCGGGCGTTCCGCTGCAGCAGCTCCACGGAGATGCGGGAGCACGTGCGCTCGAGGAGGCGGGCGTGACCGTGCATGTCCGTCAGCGGGTCGAGCGGCTCGAGCCCGGCGGCCGCGGGCTCAGGGTCGCTTTCGACGGAGATGGGATCGACGCCGACGCGGTCGTGCTCGCGGTGCCGCACGAGGACGCCTCGATGCTCCTCCCAGAGGGCGCTCTCCCCCAGGCCGAGGAGCTGCCGTATTTGGGCGCCTCGCCGATCGTGAACGTGCACGTCGTCTACGACCGCCGGGTGACCGAGCTCCCGTTCGCGGCCGGACACTCAAGCCCGGTCCAGTTCGTCTTCGACCGGTCGCGAGGCTCGGGGCTGGAAGAGGGGCAGTACCTCGCCGTCTCGCTCTCGTGCGCGCGGGAATACGTCGGCCGCCGGGTCGACGAGCTGCGCGCGCAGTTCGTGCCGGCGCTCGAACAGCTGTTTCCCGAGGCCCAGTCGGCGCGCGTCGAGCGGTTCTTCGTCACGCGTGAGCAGCGAGCCACCTTCCGGCAGGGCCCCGGGACGGCCGCACTGCGGCCGGGGCCGAGAACGCGCGTCCCCGGCCTCTACCTCGCCGGGGCGTGGACCGACACGGGCTGGCCGGCGACGATGGAAGGCGCGGTGCGGAGCGGCCTCGCCGCCGCGCGCGAGGTCGTGAGCTCACGGCCGGCGGACGCGCTCGAGGTAGCCGCATGACGACGACCCTTCCCGCCTCGCTCAACCGTGCGCGCGAGCTCGTCTGGCCGGCGCTCCGGGCCGCCGTCGATTCGCTCGCTCCCGACATCCGCCCCCTCGCCGCCTATCACTTCGGCTGGGCGGAGGCCGACGGGACGCCCACCGAGAGCGGAGGCGGCAAGGCGGTCCGGCCCGCGCTCGCACTCGCCTCGGCGGCCGCCGCCGGAGCGGCTCTCGAGGTGGGCGTGGACGGCGCCGTCGGCGTCGAGCTCGTCCACAACTTCTCCTTGCTCCACGACGACATCATGGATCGTGACCAAGAGCGCCACCACCGGCCGACGGCCTGGACGATCTTCGGCGAAGCGCGCGCGATCCTCGCCGGCGACGCGCTCGCCAACCTCTCGACCCAGGTCCTGCTCCGGCCCGCCACGGAGGAGCGGATGCGCGCGGCCGCCCTGCTCGTGGACGCGACGGCGCGGATGATCGCCGGCCAGTCCGAGGACATGGCCCGCGAGGGGCGCCTGGACGTCAGCATCGAGGAGTGCACGGCGATGCACGCCGCGAAGACGGGCGCCCTGCTCTCGTGCTCGAGCTCGATCGGTGCGGTCTTGGCCGGGGCCGGGGACGAGATCGTCGGACCGCTCGCCACGTTCGGTATCCAGCTCGGGATCGCCTTCCAGGCGGTCGACGACCAGCTCGGGATCTGGGGGCGGCCCGAGCTGACGGGCAAGCCGACATGGAACGACCTCCGCCAGCGGAAGAGCTCGCTGCCGGTCGTGGCCGCGCTCGAGCAGCGGAGCGCCGAGTCGGCGCGGCTGCGCGAGCTGCTGTCCAATCCGGATCTGACCGAGGCCGAGATCGCCGAGGCCGCAGGGCTCGTCGAGGCCTGCGGGGGCCGCCGTTACGCCGCCGAGGAGGCCGAGCGCAGGCTCGAGCTGGCGCTACGCGAGCTCGAGCGGGCGCCGATCGACCCGGAGGCAGGCCATGAGCTGTCCGAGCTCGCGCGCTTCATCGTCGAGCGGGAGTTCTGATGGCGACGAGAACCGAAACGAGCGTCGAAGCGACCTTGCAGAAGGCAGTCGACCATCTCCTTTCCCTCCAGGCGCCGGAAGGCTGGTGGAAGGGCGAGCTCGAGACCAACGTGACCATGGACGCGGAGGATCTGTTGCTCCGCCAGTTCCTCGGGATCCGCACCGACGAGGAGACGCGAATGTCGGCCGCATGGATCCGCTCGAAGCAGCGCGACGACGGGACGTGGGGGAAGTTCTTCGGCGCCCCGCCGGACCTGTCGACGACGGCCGAGTCCTACGCCGCGCTGAAGCTGGCCGGGGACCCGCCCTCCGCGGAGCACATGGCCCGCGCGCGCGCGTACATCCTCGACGCGGGCGGCCTCGAGCGCACGCGCGTCTTCACGAAGATCTGGTTCTCCCTGTTCGGGCTGTGGTCGTGGGACGACGTCCCGGTGATCCCGCCGGAGCTGATGCTGATGCCGAGCTGGGTCCCGCTCAACATCTACGACTTCGCCTGCTGGGCGAGGCAGACCGTCGCCGCGCTGACCGTCGTCTCGGCCTTCAAGCCGATCCGCCCAGTTCGGTTCACCCTGGATGAGCTGCGCACCGGTGCGAGCCCGGAGCCGACAGCCGCCCTAACTTCGTGGCCCGGTCTCTTCCAACAGCTCGACCGCCTCCTGCATTCGTACGAGCGGCGGCCGCTAGGAAACCTGCGACAGCTAGCGCTCCGCAAAGCGAAGCGCTGGATCGTCGACCGGCAGGAGGCGGACGGATCCTGGGGCGGGATCCAGCCGCCATGGGTCTACTCGCTGATGGCGCTGAACCTGCTCGGCTATCCGGTCGAGCACCCCGTGATCCAGAAGGGGCTCGAGGGACTGGACAAGTTCACGATCGTCGAGAACGGGATTCGGCGCCTGGAGGCATGCCAGTCGCCCGTCTGGGACACGGCGCTCGCGCTGATCGGCCTGGGCGACGCCGGCCTCCCGCCCGAGCACGAGGCGATCTCGCGCGGGGCGCGCTGGATGCTTGACGAGGAGGTGAGGGTGAAGGGCGACTGGGCTGTCCGCAGGCCCGACCTCGCCCCTGGCGGCTGGGCGTTCGAGTTCGAGAACGACGTCTATCCGGACATCGACGACACGGCCGAGGTCGTGATGGCGCTGCGCCGGGCCTCACTGCCCGGCCTCGACGAGGCCGTCGCGCGCGGGGTCGAGTGGACGCTCGGGATGGAGTGCACGGGCGGCGGCTGGGGTGCGTTCGACGCGGACAACGCGCAGGAGCTCATCCGCAAGCTGCCCTTCTGCGACTTCGGCGAGGTGATCGACCCGCCCAGCGCCGACGTGACCGCCCACGTCGTGGAGATGTTGGCCGGCGAGGGAATGAGCTCCCATCCGGCGGCGCAGCGCGGGATCGACTGGCTGCTCCGCGAGCAGGGGGCGGACGGCTCCTGGTTCGGTCGCTGGGGCTGCAACTACGTCTACGGGACGGGCGCCGCCGTCCCGGCGCTGGTGGCGGCGGGAATCCCGCCGGAGCACGAAGCGATCCGCCGCGCCGTCCGCTGGCTCGAGCAGGTGCAGAACGACGACGGCGGCTGGGGCGAGGACATGCGCTCCTACGACGACAGGGCCTGGAGCGGACGCGGCGAGTCGACCGCGTCCCAGACCGCCTGGGCGCTGCTGGCGCTGCACGCCGCCGGCGAGCGCGCGGGCGCGGCCGAGCGCGGACTCGACTGGCTCGCGGAGACGCAGCTCCCCGACGGCACCTGGGACGAGCCCTGGTACACCGGCACCGGCTTTCCCGGGGACTTCTACATCAACTACCACCTCTATCGCCTCGTCTTCCCGGTGACCGCGCTCGCGCGGTATGCGCGATGAAACTGCTCGTCCTCGCCCCCTTGTGGATCGAGGCGCTCGCCGTCCGCTCCTCGCTTCCGGGCGTCAAGGTGCGCCGGACCGGAATGGGCCGGACCCAGGTCGACCTCGGCGATGCCGACGCGGTCGCCGTTGCCGGGCTCTGCGGGGCGGTCGACCCGGAGCTCACGGCAGGCGACGTCGTGCTCGCGACCGAGCTTCGCTCCGACGACGGCAAGTCGATCCCCTGCCCGGGAAGCGCCCTGCTGGCCGAGCCGCTGCGCCGGCTCGGGCTGAGAGCGAAGTCGGGGCCGCTCTACAGCGCCTCGCGGATCGTGGGCCCGGAGGAGCGGGAAAGCCTGCGCGACCGGGGGATCGTCGCCGTCGACATGGAGTCGGCCTGGCTCGGCGAGGCGGCCGGGGACCGTCCGCTCGCGGTGCTGCGCGTCGTCGTCGACACCGCTGGACACCGGCTGCTGAGCCCGCGGACCGTGCTGGCCGGAGTGCGGGGCCTCTGGACGCTCCGCCGCGCCGCGCCGGCGTTCGTCGACTGGGTGGAGGCGTGCGTTACCACGCCGGCGGCGGACGCTGATACCCTCGCATCGATGCGAGTCCCGAGGCTGGCACAGCAATGACGATTCCGATGCGTCAGAGCGCCCGGATCGCGGGCTACCTGCTGAAGCAGAAGATCAAGCGGACCGAGAAGTTCCCGCTGCTCGTCGAGCTCGAGCCGCTCTACCAGTGCAACCTCGCCTGCTCGTTCTGCGGGAAGATCCAGCACCCCGACCACATCCTGCGCAAGCGGATGCCGGTCGACACGGCGCTCGCCGCGATTGAGGAGGCCGGGGCGCCGATGGTCTCGATCGCCGGCGGCGAGCCGCTCGTCCACCCCGAGGTGCACGTGATCGCGAAGGAGCTGATCAAGCGGAAGAAGTTCGTCTTCCTGTGCACGAACGGGATCCTGATGAAGAAGAAGATGGACAACTTCGAGCCCTCGCCGTACTTCGCCTGGGTCGTCCATCTCGACGGAATGCGCGAGCGACACGACCAGTTCGTCGAGCGCGAGGGTGTCTTCGACAAGTGCGTCGACGCGATCAAGGAGGCGCAGCGCCGCGGATTTCGGGTGAACACGAACACGACCTTCCTGACCACGGACACGCCCAAGACGGTCCGCGACGTTCTCGATTTCCTCAACGACGAGCTGAAGGTCGACCAGATGATGCTGTCGCCGGCTTACGCCTACGAGAAGGCTCCAGACCAGGAGCATTTCCCGGGCGTAAAGGCCTCGCGGAAGTTGTTCTCGGAGGCGTTCGCCGACGGCAAGCGCAAGAAGTGGCGGCTGAACCACACGCCGCTGTTCCTCGACTTCCTCGAGGGCAAGACCGACTTCCAGTGCACGCCCTGGGGGATCCCGTCCTACTCGGTCTTCGGCTGGCAGCGACCCTGCTACCTGATGTCGGACGGGTACGCCGAGACGTATCAGGAGTTGATCGAGACCACCGACTGGTCGAAGTACGGCCGAGGCAACGACCCGCGCTGCGACAACTGCATGGCGCATTGCGGCTACGAGCCGACCGCCGTCCTCGCGACGATGGGCTCCCTCAAAGAGTCCCTGCGCGCGCTCGCCTCCCGCGCTTAGCGCGAATGCTGACGTAGCCACGCGGACAGGTCGCGTGCCTGCTCGGCAGCCGGCTTCGAGATCGAGGGCGCCGGGGACGGCGTCCGCCGCTCGCCGCCTCCCAGTGACAGGCCGAGCCCGAGGGCAATACCTAGGACGACGAGCGCGAGCGCGCCCGCGACCCAGGGCAAGCGCCGGCGCGGTCGTTGCGCCCCGTATTTCTCCGTCGGGGCGACCGCCGTCGGCGCCTCGCTCCCCAGCGTGCGCTCGAGCTGCTCGCCGAGCTCCGCTGCGGAGCTCGGCCGGTACTCGGGCAGCCGCGCGAGACACCGCATGACCACCGCTTCGAGCTCAGGCGGGACCTCGGGCGCCAGCTCGCGAAGCGGCGCCACCGGCCGCTCCCCCCGGTCGGTAAGCAGCTGCGCGGCTCTCGTAGGCCTGGGGCGGTCGCCCTGTCAACAGCTCGTAGAGGACGACGCCGGCCGCGTAGATGTCGGCCGAGGCGGTCACCTTCTCCCCGGCGGCCTGCTCGGGCGCCAGGTAGGTCGCGGTCCCGAGAATCGTTCCGCATCGGTCAGCTCCGTGCCGAAGTCGACGTGCGCGATGCCGAAGTCGGCGATCTTGAGCACGCCGTCCTCCCCGAGGAGAAGGTTCTGCGGCTTGACGTCCCGGTGGACGAGCCCTGCAGCATGCGCATGCGCAAGGCCGGAACACATCTGGAGTGCAAGCTCGACCGCCTCGGCTGGCGGCACGCTGCCGCGCCGCTCGAGCAGGTGGCCCAGGCTCTCGCCGTCGACGTACTCCATCACGATCATGAGCCGCCCGTCGAGCTCGCCCGAGTCGAAGACCTGGACGATGTTGGGATGCGCGAGCTGCGCGGCGATCCTGGCCTCCCGCAGGAAGCGGCGGCGGAACGACTCGTCGCTTGCGAGGTTCTCGGCGAGGACCTTGAGCGCGACCGGACGATCGAGATCCT